>MDSX01073703.1_pt1 | contig 145841 bp, 154 predicted proteins | sample 811141 | NCBI WGS metagenome assembly MDSX01 (sample SAMN05326642, study PRJNA326480) | marine metagenome | isolation source: seawater | place: Atlantic Ocean: South East | collected 2010 | reverse complement strand
TAATTCCTAACTTAAATTTGGTGCGAAAGGAGAGACTCGAACTCTCACGCCTTGCGGCGCTGGTACCTAAAACCAGTGCGTCTACCAATTCCGCCACTCTCGCAAAAGTAACTAAAATTTTAAAAAGCATATTATATCAGCTTAGATGAACTGAGAAAGCAATAATTCAATGTCATTTTATTGCAATAAAAACAGTGTAAAAAAATCTCCTCCTAGAATATAATGAATTACATAAAATAAAATCAATAAAATTCAACTTCGAAAGAAATTTGCTATGTCATTAAAGCCAACCTTAATAATTATCTTAATAATAAGTGGCTGTAGCTATATACCTTTCAACAAAAAAAATATTGAAACAAATACAATAACTGAAACAATCAAAGAATCTGATATTTATAGCGAAGATTTTACTGAATATTTAATTGTAAACGGATTTAATAAAGATGAATTACCTTTTAAAAAATGGGGGCTAAAAGAACTCATATATAGTCAAGAATACTTTAACCCTGAATTAAAAACTGCAAAAATGCAATGGGAATTGGTTAAAACTGACGAAGTTATTGCAAAGTTATACCCACAATCATCATTGGGTCTTGAAATTGGTCGTGAAACAACAAATAAAGAATTAACTAAAAAAATTTTTGGTGGAGGCTTAAGTTTTAAAATTGAGTCAGCTAATAAAAGATTAATTAGGTATGAATTAGCTTTAAATAAATCTCAGCTAGCACGAATTGAATACGAAATTATAAACTGGAAACTTAGGGCAAATTTATTTAATAAATTATTAAATTTTATTGAGAATCAAGAGTTAATCAAAACCTCAAAAGAAGAACTCAGACTTAAACAATCAATTTTTAATATGATGAAAAAAAGGCTTGAAGCTGGAATTGCATCACAATTAGACCTAGACATAAAGATTCTTGAACTTAATAAAAAAAATCAGGAATTATTAAGTTTACAAATAAATCAATTATCTCTAAGAAATCAGATATCTTCTCTTATAGGCTTGAGTTCGCAAAAATTTAATTTGATAACATTAAATAGTAAAGAAATAACATCATTGCTTGATAGCATAACAGTTTTATATTTTGCAGATAAGGACTTAATAGATCTTCAAGAAACATCCTTAACAAAAAGATTGGATCTAAGAAAGACGCTTGCAAAGTATGCAATAGCGGAAGCTAAATTGAAATTAGAAATTGCTAACCAATATCCAGATTATAATTTTTCACCTGCCTACATGTACGAATTTGGTACTCGATTATGGACTCTAGGGTTAGATGCAGTTATCAATTCATCTTCTAGAAATAAAGCATTAATTGCTAAAGCATCCAAATTTAGAGATTTTGAAGCAAGTAAAGTTAACACTTTACAACTTGAAACAATAAATAATATTGAAGAACTCCAATTAAACTTTTTAAATAAATTAGAAGACTTAAAAAATGCCAAAAATATGGTGGAAACCAAAGCTAATTTAGAACAACAACTATATAAAAGATTCAAGGAAGGATTAATCAATAGAATGCAATTTGAGGAAGAAAAAATTAACCTTATTAATATCACTAAAAATTATCATAAAGCAAGATATAATTTAATTAGAATCGGATTTCTTGCAGAAAATATTCTTCAAGAGCCAATATTCACACCAAACATAAAGTTAACTGATGAAAAGTAAATCACTTATAATTATTGTCCTTCAATCGATTCTTATTATTGGATTGCTATGGATTATTATTTATCTAGGAAAAGATAAAATATTCACAAGTGAGTTAGACGAAATACAAGAATATATAGGCAAAGAATCTTTTGGAACACAAATTATTTCCCTTTCAGATTCATCAATTAAAAATAGTGGAATTATAATTAGTCCAGTTATTGAGAGCGAACAAGGATCACTTTATTCTTCTTATGGCTTTGTAGTGAATTTAAAAAATCTAATTAATTATAAAACCAAATTATCAAATTTAGATTATAAATACGCTCAATTAAACAGGCGGCTTCAAGCAGAAATTGAACATTATGAAGTCTTAAAATCCCTCAATGATGACAATAAAAATATCGCAGATTCTGTTGTTCATGAAAAAAAAATGGATGTAGATAATCTTCGTGATGATATAAATATTCTTAAACATAAGAAACAAAATTTATTAGATATTGTTAAATATGAATGGGGAGAAAAATTTAAAGATCTAGTAATTGATCCTAAGAAATCACCTTTAAAAAATATTTTTTCCTCTAAATCTAGGTTACTAAAAATCACAATTACTAACGATCAAATAAAAAATTCATTACCTTTAGAATTAAAGGTATTTTCGCTTAATCAGCCTGAAATAAAATATGCAGCAAATTTTATATCCGAAGCATCTTCTGGTGATGAGAATATTCAAGGAAAATCATATTATTATTTGGCCTTAGAAAGTAACCTTATGATTGGTAGTAAAATTAATTCATATACTAATTCTTTAAAAGATAAAGATTCTAAAACATTTTACATACCAAATTCTGCAATTATTTGGAACAAAGGCCAAGCATGGGTATATAAAGAAACAATTAAAAATTCTTTTTCGAGACAAGCAATATTTAATATGGAAGAAGTCAAAGAGGGCTGGAATGTTCAATTCAAAAATACACCCCCTGATTCTATTGTTACAAGTGGAGCCCAATTACTTTTATCAGAAGAATATAAGCATCTTATTACAAATGAAAATGAGGATTAAAAATTAATGATTGCCTCTTTAATCCGGTTTTCTATTAGGCATACTGGGGTAATTATCGGATTAGCTTTAATCGTAATTGCTTATGGTATTTATCAAATTAAAAATAGCCCTTTAAATGTTTTTCCTGAATTTTCTCCAACACAGGTAATTATTCAAACAGAGGCTCCAGGTTATTCTTCATCACTTGTTGAAACATTAGTATCAAAACCTATTGAGCAGGCAATTTCTGGAACTATAGGAATTAAACAAATTCGATCACAATCAATTCCTGGGTTATCTGTAATTACAATAATATTTGAAGAAGGAACTGATATTCATAAAAATAGACAATCGATATCAGAAAGATTTGATTTATTAAAAAGTAGGTTGCCAAAAAATGTAGTTCCTAACATCACCCCTCTTACCTCTTCCGCATCAAGTGTTCTTGGGATAGGAATTACATCAAAAGTTAAGAACTTAACTGAGCTAAGAACTATAACAGAAAACATTATAATCCCTCATTTGATGGCTGTTCCAGGTGTTGCAGACGTAAATCGCTTTGGTGGATTGTTAAAACAAATTCAAATTGAGATCATACCTGACAAACTCTTTTTTCATAATGTCAAAATTGCTGATATAGCAAAAGCTGCACAAAAATCTACAGGAGTTAGTGGTGCTGGTTTCATAGAGAATCAAAATCAAAGAATAATAATTAACACTAAAGGTCAATCAAAAACTATAGAAGAGCTTGAGCTAACTCCTGTAATTAACAGTCAAGGCAATAAGGTAAGAATTAAAGATGTAGCTAATATAAAAATTGGTTCGATGCCATCAATAAGTTCTGCATCAATAAATGGTAAACAAGGGGTGTATTTGTCTATTCAAGGACAACTTCATTCTGATACCTATAAACTTACCAAGCAAATAGAATTGGCTTTAGACAGTCTCAAGCCAATTTTTACTGAAGAAAAAATTAAATTATATCCAGACTTATTTAAACCAGCTAATTTTATTGATGCATCAATTAAAGGATTAAGGATTGATATAGCATTTGGTTCTCTGATGATCATATCAATACTATTTATTTTTTTATATAATTTTAAAACAGCCTTTATTTCAGCTATAGCGATTCCTCTATCATTACTTTCTGCAATTATTGTAATGAGCTATTTTAATTTAGGTTTAAACGTTATGGTCTTAAGTGGTCTGGCAATTGCTTTAGGCGAAGTTGTAGATGACGCAATTATAGATGTTGAAAATATTCTAAGGAGATTAAAACAAAATAGAAAATTAAATACACCAAAACCACTTCATAATGTAGTTTTTGAAGCATCAATGGAGGTTAGAAAGTCTGTAATATTTGCAACTATTATAATAGTTCTAGTTTTTTTACCGCTTCTTTCTTTGACCGGTGTTGCCGGTAAATTATTTGGGCCCCTCGGAATTGCTTACATATCATCAATTATAGCCTCACTATTTGTAGCAATGACGATAACCCCAGCCTTATGCTATTTAATGCTAGGAAAGTCTAAGCTGCATGCCAATGATTCACCAGTTATAAGCTACCTAAAAGTAAAATATATTAAAATATTAAAAGTTATTGAAAAACACTCTAGACCAATAATATTTTCTAGCTTATTACTAATAAGTATAGGGTTAGCTTTTTTACCATTTTTCAAAACACAATTCATACCACCACTTCATGAAGGTCATTTCATTATGCATATGACTGCATACCCTGGCACATCAGAATTAGAATCTATTAGAATTGGAAATAAAGTCAGTAAAAAAATTCGTGAAATTAAAGGTGTAAAATCAGTTGCTCAATGGGTAGGAAGATCTCCTTTGGGTGCCGATACGTTTGGAACACATTATAGTGAATTTGAGATTGAATTAAATAATCTCAACGGAACTGAGCAAGATGAAGTATTAAGAAAAATTAAAGCATTAGTTCAAGCAGATAGTGATAGCGAATTAAACCAATCAGAAAGTTTTGTAGGTGTAAACTTTGCAATAAATACCTTTTTAACAGAAAGAATAGAGGAAACTATCTCAGGTTACAATTCGTCAATAGTGATCAATATATTTGGTGATAATTTAGATTCTTTGGATCAAGATGCACAAAAGATTGTATTTATGCTACAAAAAATGAAAGGTGCTTCAGATATCATGCTTCAGTCTCCACCAGGCACTCCTCAAGTTTCAATTAAACTTCGATCAGAAAAAATGAGTCAGTTAGGAATTTTAAAAACTGATGTACTTGATACTATTAAAGCGGCTTATGAGGGCTTTCCAGCCTCTTTAGTTTATGATGGAATTGTTCCAGTACAAATTGCAGTTACACTCAGCAATGACTATAGAGATGATATATTAGACATTAATAAATTACCAATAAGAACAAGTGAAAATAAAATTATCAGCCTTGATGAAATTGCTTTTATTTCTCAAGAAAATGGACGTTCAAAAATACTTCACCAAGATGGTAAACGCGTTCAAACAATCACTTTAAATGTAGAAGGCCTAGGCCTTAATGAATTTACAAAAAATCTTAATCAAAATATAAATAAAATAAAATTAAACCTCAATAATTATTTTCAGATAACTGGCTCTGCAGCAGAAAATGCTAAATCAAGAGAAAGTTTAATTGTGCATTCAATTCTGGTTGGTCTGGGTGTTTTATTATTACTATATCTTGCTTTTGGCTCTCTTCTTAACTTAGGCCTTACTCTTATCAATCTACCTTTTGCACTTATTGGTGGTGTACTTATTGTAATTTTCACAGGTGGATGGATATCTATTGGTTCACTTGTTGGGTTTGTAACACTTTTCGGAATTACACTTAGAAATTCAATTATGCTTTTATCGCATTACCAATTTCTTGTAAATAATGAAAATTGTCTTTGGAACCTTGAAACTTGTATAAGAGGTGCTTCAGAGAGGTTACCATCAATACTTATGACGGCATTAGTAGCTGGTTTGGCATTGCTTCCTATAGCGATGGGTTCAAATCAACCTGGAAAAGAAATTGAAGCGCCAATGGCATCAATTATTATTGGGGGATTATTTACTTCAACAATATTAAATTTACTGATCCTGCCAACAATTTTATTAAATTTTGGTAATTTTAAAAAAGATATACATCAATAAATTTTTTCTAAAGCAAAAGCAAAGTCAATATCTTTTTTTGTAACTCCAGATTGATCATGAGTAAATAAAATAATTTTTATACCTGAATAAGTTAATAATATATCAGGGTGATGATCAACTTTTTCCGCAAAATCCCATATTTTTTTTACCATATTCCCTAAATCATCAACGTTATCTCTTTTAATAAATGTCTCAATCTTTGAATCAATATATTGCCAATTCACTAAGTCAGTATTGAGAATTTTTAAAATTTCAATTTCTGTTAAAACCATAGTTAATCCTTAAAAAAATTTAATGTTTGTTTTATATTTTCAGCTTTATCCTCAATTTCTTGATATTCATCTTTTACATTTGATCCTGCAGTAAGACCCCCACCCGAATAAAAATGTAATTTTTTATTTAGGTGCACCATACTTCTTATTGCAATATTACTATCCATTGAGCCATCAAAACTGAAATAACAAATAGACCCACAATATAAGTCTCTTGAGTGTTCCTCTTGCTCTTCAATTATTTCAGTTGCCCTTTTTTTTGGTGCTCCAGTAATTGAGCCTCCAGGGAATGAATCAGAAAAAAGTTTAAAGTTATTTGAATCTTCTTTCAAAATTCCAGAAATCGTACTTACCAAATGATGAACGTTTGGATAGGATTCAATTTTAAATAATTCATCTACTTTAATACTACCAACTTCACAATTTATACTTAAATCATTTCTCAGTAGGTCTACAATCATTAAGTTCTCTGATTGATCTTTTTTACTATTTAAAAGTTCATTAGCATTCTTTTCATCTATTTTGGTTGTTTTACCTCGCACTCTCGTTCCCTTAATAGGTCTGGAAGTTACTCTTTTATTTTTCGAATTAATAAATCTTTCTGGTGACCCACATAATATTTCAAATTCATCGTATAAAAGATATGCCATAAAAGGAGATTTATTTACATCTCGAAATTTTTTATATAAATTCCAACTATCCCCTTCTGTATCTACATCAAATTTCTTGGATAAATTAATCTGATAACAATCACCTGCATTTATATAATTCATAATTTTGTTGAATTTTTTTTCATAATTTTTTAATGATAAATTATCTCTTATCTTATCTTTTACTTTGAAGTCTTGATTAATATCTTTTATATCTTTACTAAAAAGACTCTCTAATTTTGGCCACAGGATTTTTGTTTGATCATCGAATAACATTGAAATAATATAAGACTTTTCTCTAAAATGATCTACTATAATTGCCCAATCATAAATACCCATTTTCATAGTATCAATAAGATTTTTTTTAGATGTTTCTGTATTTAACTCATATGAACAATATCCAATTGCACCTCCCACAAATGGTATTTCGTTATTAGGCAAAAGATACTTTGACATTTCATCACTTAAAACCTCTAAAGAAGGTTTTTTATAGTTTTGCTCACCATCTTTATCTGATATTACTGTAACTTTGTTATTACAACTTATCTTTTTAAAAGGCTCTGCGGCAATTATGTCAAAACGTGCAAATTTACTATGAGGTTTATCTTTTTGATAGCAGCTATCAAGAAATACTGGCCAATCCAAATGTTTTATTCTTTCAAAGTAACTCGAAGAATTACTTTGATAATTTAGTTCTTTTATTTTCATTAAATATTTTGAAATTTTATCATATGTACATTATAGAATTTAATTACATTTTTAATAAAAAAAGGCACGTAAGTGCCTTTTTTTATTTTTAATTGTTCTACTCTAAGTTTGCATGAATGCCTCTCATACCCTCTTCTGTTAGATCTTTATCAAAAACTATTTCCCCCACAATTGCTTCAAGAAAAATTAGTGTAGAAAGCTCAAAAGAAGTACCCATAGGTAATCCTTTAGTTTTAGCAAATACTTCATCATTACCCATTGTTACTGTTAAATCTGCAAGATCAGACATTGCAGATGATGACTTCATAGAAACAATCGCAATTTTGGCTCCTTTAGATTTAGCTGTTTCTAAAGTTGGTAACAACGTTTTAGTGCCACCTGAGCCAGAAATAACTATGTATAAATCCCCTTCTTGAAGGGCGGGTGTAACAATTTCACCAACCATATTAACTTGATAACCACAATGAACTAATCTCATTGCTAAAAAACTAGATACTAATTTTGATCGGCCAGCACCAGCAACAAAAATTCGGCCAGCACTATCAATATGATTTTTTAATTCAGCAATTTGACCTTTATCAGTTGATGCTAATACACTAGCAATCTTATCCATTATTAATTTTTGCGTATCCATACTATTTATCTTCCTCTTATTTAAATGTTAATGATACCAAAAAAAAACCCGACCATTAAGTCGGGTTTAAATTTACTTTCTAATAAGTATCTATTAGTGAGCAATAGCTGTAATTTCGGCAGCAGCGGCAGCTGGATCAGCAGCTCCATATATCGCAGCACCAGCTACAATAATTGCAGCACCAGCATCTTTAACTTGTTGAGCTGTATCTGCTTTAATACCACCAGCAACTGATATTTTTGCAGAATCACCAACAGCTTCAGCAATTGCAGCTAAATCTGCGAATGGTGTTTGACCTGCAGCTTGAGCATCAAGTCCAGTATGGACACCAATGATTTGTGCGCCAGCAGCAACACATTCTTTAGCAAGTCCTACTTTGTCATCAACGTTAATCATATCAACTTGACATTCTTTACCATACTTAGCAGCAGCAGCAATTACTCCTTTAATTGTTGCAATACCTGATGCGCCAAGAACTGTACAGATATCTCCGCCAGCTTTATAAAAAGGTTCAGCTTCATATTCACCTGCATCCATAGTTTTTAAGTCAACTAAGATTTGGTTATTAGGAAACTTTGCACGAAGTGCTTCAAGAAGAGGAATACCGTTATGCTTAATACATGGTGTACCAATTTCAAGAATATCAACATGTGGAGCAACTGTTTCAGCTAATGCCATAGTTGCGTCAAAATCTAATGAATCTAAAGCCATTTGTGTGTGTGCCATGGTTTAATCTCCCATAAAATACAATTTAAAATAGTCTACGTTATATATAGTGAATCAAATATCACGTTTTAAAACAGCAGACCGTCGATAATATAGTCTCAATCACTCAATGTCAATGATTGAAATCTAATCCTAAACTAGAGTTTCTGACTTAATGCATCCTCTAATTTATTTTGATCAATAACAAAATTGCGAATACCTTCCGCTAACTTTTCAGTAGCCATAGCATCCCCATTGTGATCAAATCTGAACTGATCCTCTTGAAGCTTAGCTGGTTGCTCTTTTGTGGCACCATCATCTTTTAATGCCTGAGGTAAATCACCTTCAGTTGAATCTAATTCTTCCAATAATGCTGGTGCAATAGTTAATCGATCACACCCCGCTAGCGCAGTTATTTCTCCAATGTTTCTAAATGAAGCCCCCATTACAACAGTTTTAAAGCCATGTTCTTTATACCATGCATATATAGCCCTAACTGAAATAACACCTGGGTCTGTTTCTGACGTATACTCTTCTCCAGTTTTAGCTTTAAACCAATCTAGAATTCTTCCTACAAATGGTGAAATTAAAAATACACCGGCTTCAGCGCATGCTCTTGCCTGAGCAAAACTAAACAATAATGTTAAATTACAATTAATCCCCTCTTTTTCTAAAATCTCTCCAGCCTTTATACCCTCCCATGTAGAAGCTAATTTAATTAATACTCTGTCGTTTGTTACTCCAGCTTCATTGTACAAAGAGATAATTTTTTTTCCTTTAGCAACCATTTTATCAATATTAAAAGATAAACTAGCATCAACTTCCGTTGATATTCTTCCTGGAATATGCTTTTGTATTTCTAATCCTACCAATACTGCAAGCTTATCAGCAGCATCCTCTATTTGTTGATTTTTATCGGAGCTTTTAGATTTAGCGTAAGCAATCGCTTCAGCTATCATTGGTTCACATTGGGGTAGCGTGCTTGCCTTTAAAAGCAATGATGGATTTGTAGTAGCATCTACAGGTTTAAGTGTTTTTATTGCTTCGACCTCCCCTGTATCTGCAACAATAGTTGTCATAGATTTTAATTGTTCTAGTAATGATGCCATTTGCTTTCTCCGTAATATAAGTAATAGTTACTTTTCAAAAGTGAACTCTCATTTTAACAAGATTCAATGATACTCTGCAATTATTTTAATCTATAAATTATTTAATTGTATTATCGTAATACTTAATGACAAGAACTGTCATATTTGGCAGAATTATCTTTTTTAACCAAAATCACTAAATCTTCTTAAGGCTATAAGGATTAAATAATGTCTGATTATGTAATACCATTTGAAAAACTAAGAAATAAAGATGTTGCAGCTGTAGGTGGAAAAAATGCTTCTTTAGGCGAAATGATTTCCCAACTGAATGCTCAAGGTGTAAGAGTTCCCTCAGGTTTTGCAACCACTGCTAATGCATTTAATGATTTTCTTAAGAATGATAAATTAGGCGATAGAATTATTTCAGAGCTTAAAAATTTGGATGTTAATGATGTTATTGCTCTAGCTAAAAGTGGAAAAAAAATTCGTAAATGGATTTTAAATACGCCTTTCACTGAAAATTTTGATAAAGCAATTAAAGAAAGTTATGAAAAATTAATTAAAGCTTCAGCAAAAGGAACAACATTTGCCGTAAGGTCATCAGCAACAGCTGAAGATCTTCCTGATGCATCTTTTGCAGGACAGCAAGAAAGTTTTCTAAACATTCATGGTATTGAAAATATAAAACAAGCAATTAAAGAGGTATTTGCGTCCCTTTATAATGATCGTGCTATATCTTATAGGGTTCATCAGGGATTTGTTCACTCTGAGGTTGCAATTTCTGCTGGTATTCAGCAAATGGTTCGAAGTGATATTGGTTGCTCAGGTGTGATGTTTACTATTGACACTGAATCAGGATTTAAAGATGTTGTCTTTATCACAGCTTCCTATGGTTTAGGAGAAACTGTGGTTCAAGGCGCAGTGAACCCAGATGAATTTTATGTTCACAAACCCCAATTAAAGAAGGGAAATGAGGCTATTGTAAGAAGATCAATTGGTTCTAAAAAAATAAAAATGGTTTTTAGTGATGATACTAAAGCTGGCTTAAGCACCTCAATAGAAGATGTAGATGAAGATGAGTCAAATAAATTCTGTATATCAGACGAAGATATAATTGAATTAGCAAAATATGCAATTACAATAGAATCACATTATAAATGCCCGATGGATATTGAATGGGGTAAAAATGGTATAGATGGAAAAATATATATTCTTCAAGCTAGGCCGGAAACAGTTAAATCACAAAGTAACAATATAGTTGAAATATTCAAATTAAAAGAAACTGGGAAGGCTATTGTTGCAGGTCGAGCAGTAACTCAAAAAATTGGAATTGGTCCTGTGAGAGTTGTAAAAGATCCAACAGATATGCATTTGGTTAAGCCTGGAGATGTTTTAGTTGCAGATATGACTGATCCAAATTGGGAGCCTGTAATGAAAAGAGCTTCTGCTTTGGTAACGAACAGAGGTGGTAGAACATGTCATGCAGCTATTATTGCTCGGGAGCTTGGTATTCCTGCAATTGTAGGAAGTGTAAATGCAACAGAGCTTTTAAAAGATAATAATTTAGTTACTGTATCTTGTGCAGAGGGTGAAACTGGAATCGTATATCAAGGTGAATTGAAATATGAAGTAGAAAAAAAAGATGATGGAAAACTATCCAAACCACCTATAAAAATCATGATGAATATTGGTAATCCAGATATGGCATTTACTTTTGCTCAAATTCCAAATCACGGAGTTGGTCTAGCTCGTTTAGAATTTGTAATCAATAACATGATTGGAATTCATCCAAAAGCAATTATTAATTACCAAGCAATGCCTTCTGATGTCCAAAAGCTTATTGATCACAGAGCAAAGGGATATAAAAACCCTAAACAATTTTATATTGATAAAATATCAGAGGGTGTAGCTACTATTGCTGCTGCATTCTATCCTAACCCGGTCATTGTAAGGACATCTGATTTTAAATCTAATGAATACAAAAAATTGGTTGCTGGTGATATTTATGAACCCGAAGAAGAGAATCCAATGATAGGATTTAGAGGGGCTGCTAGATATATCTCAAAGGAATTTAAAGATTGTTTTGAACTTGAATGCATTGCACTAAAAAAAGTGCGTGAAGAAATGGGTCTAAATAACGTCGAATTAATGATTCCTTTTGTAAGAACTCTAGATGAGGCAAAATCAGTAAATCAGATTATGCAGAGTTTTGGTCTAACAAGAGGAGAAAATAATCTTAGAATTATCATGATGTGTGAAGTTCCATCTAACGCAATTCTTGCTAATGAATTTATGGAATACTTTGATGGTTTTTCTATAGGCTCAAATGATCTTACTCAATTGACCCTAGGAACTGATAGAGATTCAGGAATTTTAGCTGATGGTTTTGACGAAAGAAATACTGCTGTCCTAAAATTAATTGAATTAGCAATTAAGTCAGCAAAGAATAAGAAAAAGTATATAGGCATATGTGGACAAGGGCCTTCCGATCATCCTGATTTTGCAGATTGGCTTGTAAAACAAGGTATTAGTTCTTTATCACTAAATCCTGATACAGTTATAAGCACATGGAAACAAATTACTAAAAAATAAATGGCCAAAAATAAAAGAACTGCTTTTTTTATTTCAGATGGAACAGGTATTACTGCTGGTTCATTAGGAGGTTTATTAGCGCATTTTCCTAATACAGAATTCGAGCAAATTCGACTTCCCTTTATAGACTCAGAATCTAAAATAGAAGATGTCCAAAAAAGGATTGCAAATATAAAAATGATAAGTGGTATTAGGCCTATTGTAATTATGTCAATTGGTAACAAAAACTTAAGGGATGAATTAAAGGCTGTTGATGCATATTACGTCGACCTATTTGAATCTTTTATTAATCCTTTAGGTATAGAAATTAAAGAAGATCCACTAACTCGACCAGGAGTATCTCATAGTATGGCTGGAATTAACTATGGGCCCAGGATGGAAGCAATTAATTTTGCTCTTGGACATGATGATGGAATAACGCACTCAGGGCTTAACCAGGCTCAGGTCATTCTTATTGGTGTATCACGATCTGGAAAAACACCAACGAGTGTATATTTAGCAATGCAATTTGGTATTAAAGCAGCTAATTATCCTCTAATTCCTGAAGATTTCATCAGAGGCACTCTACCACCCATTTTAGAAGGTTACATTGATAAAATTTTTGGCTTAACAATTAAACCAGAAAGACTTCACTCCCTAAGGAGTGAAAGAAGACCTGATAGCAAATATGCATCATTAGCCAATTGCAGAGAGGAAGTAGGTTTAGCAGAGGACTTAATGAAAAGATTAGGAATTCCTATAGCAGAATCAACTTCTAGATCGGTAGAAGAATTATCAGCAATTATTATTCAAAATATTAATGAAATTTAATTACTTAATGTAAGGCTTTAATAGGTTTGTTATTTTTTTTGAATCAGGGCTAGTCATGCTGCCAAAAACATGAATTGATTCAGCATTAGGCATAACTAGAAATTTATAGAAATTCCATAATGGTGCTTCTCCAGTTATGGATGCAAGATTTTTATATACAGCATTAGCTTTTGGGCCAACAACGCTGGATTTGCTCATCATTGGAAACTCGACTGCATAAGTTAATTTACAAAAATCTTGAATTTCTTTGTCAGTAGTCAGTTCTTGATTAAAATCATTAGATGGAAAACCAACAACCATAATATTTTTTTTATTTTGTTTATAGAGGTTTTCAAGTGCTTCAAATTGAGGCGTAAATCCACATTTGCTGGCAGTATTTACAAAAAGAATAGGTTTATCTTGATACTCACAAAGATCAAACTTTTCACCTTGAAGTGTTTTTAAGTTTTGGTTATAAAAGTCCATACAAGCTCCTAAACATACAGTAGGTAAAAATAGAATTATCATTAATAATGTTTTCATAATATTCAAGACATAAAATTATTAAAATTGTTCAAGTTATCTTCTTCGATTAATTTTTCTCCAGCTCCATGGAGGTAAAGGATCTTTTTCAACCCATAACCCAATATTTTTTTTTCTTGCTTCAGATTCTGCATAATTATAACTTTGCTGATCATCAAAAGGTTGATTATTTTTATACTTTTTATAATGCCAGGCCATACCTTTTTTAACCATTTCTAAATTAATATCTTTACCATTTAAAATTACTTTAGCAAGAACACGTTTATAAAAATCTAATGTATAAGGCTTATCGTTATCTGGCTTAGAAATAATTAATATTTTTTTTCCAGTCACAATACTTTTTAAATAATCAGAAGATTCTTTTCCAAAGGCTTGTTTGATTTCCGGTGTGTCAATTCCTAACAATCTTATTTTAAATTTATGTCCCAAATTATCTTTAACTTGAATAGTGTCTCCATCTATTACTCGAACAACCTGAGCATTAAAATCTGCAAAAGTATATGTGCAAAACAAAAAAAGAATTATAATTAAAGATATTCTCAAATTAAAAAAATTTCTAATGAAAAAATTACATTATACACTTTGGATGCTTTTAATTCTTTCTTCAAATTTATTGGGGCAAGATTTTCAATACCATATACATGAGAGATATTATAATCATCACGATACTCTAAGACAATTCCCATACGGCTCGCTTCATGTATATCTTCAAGGACCAATGATCGAAAAGGCGATTAAAAGAAATTTAAAATTAAATGCAATTAAATGTGATGCGAATATTAATTCTAATTATATATTCTCAATTGAACCACAAGTATTTTATAATCCAAGTATGACAACTCTTCATGGAGAATTTAAAGTAAAAATATTTACATCTCAAAATATGAATCAAGCGACTCAATTAATTAAAGTTCAACACCAAGCACGAATTAATCAGAAAGCTAATTTCTATATAAATAAAATTTATGATGAATTAATAATTAAACTTTCAAAAAAAATATTAGATAACCTTCCAAAAAATAACCAAAATATCAATGGGGACTTTTGTACAATGATTGAAACATCCAAATCTAAAGAAAACAAAAAAAAGAAAGATTACAAAAGACCAATTCAAGCATAAATTTTATAATAGCTGTTGCATTCAGAACCTTTTTAGGTAACATTGAATCGAAATATTTTAAACCAGATCGAATTAACTATGAAAACTAAAAAAATTTACTTTTTAACGATTTTAATAACTACTTTCTTAATAAGTCTTTCATCAAACTCTTATTCAAGAAGTAATCTAGAGGAAATTAAACTTCTTTTAAAGAATGGTAAATATTCTAGAGCTGAAAAACTTATTAATAAATCAATAGAAACTACCCCCAATAATCCAGAATTTTTATTTTACAAAGGAATTATAGAGACAAATATTGGTAAAAGTAATGAAGCAATCGATACATTTAGAAACCTCACTGAAAATTTTCCAGAACTACCGGAGCCTTTTAATAATCTCGCAGTACTTTATGCAGAAAAAGGAGAATTTAAACTAGCAAAAAAAATTCTAGAACAAGCAATTAAAACTAATCCCAGTTATTTGACTGCACATATAAATTTAGGAGATATCTATACTAAAATGGCAACGGAAGCATATAACAAAGCATTAGAAATTGATAAGTCTAATAATATAGCAATAACAAAACTTTCAATGATTACCCAATTATTTAACTATCAACCTAATACAAAAAATACTGAAATAGATTCAACAAAAATAATTAAGCAAGTAGAGCAAGAAAAACAAACTGAAAAACAATTAGAAAAGGACATATTTAAATCAATTGAGAATTGGAAAAGTGCTTGGGAAAATAAAAACATGACAGAATATTTAGCTGCTTATGCCGCAAATTTTAAGTACCCAAATAATATGTCAAGACCAGATTGGGAAGCATATAGAGAAGTTAGAATTACATCAAAAAAAACAATTAATATTATAATTTCTAATATCAAATTAAAATATGATAAAGAAAAAATTATAGCTACTTTTAATCAAGATTATAAATCTGGAAAATTAGAGCAAATTTCAAAAAAAACCCTAGTGTTTATTAACGAGGATAATAAATGGGTTATTTTTGAAGAAACTTCTGGTTGATCAATTTGAAAAATTTATTTTTTATTCGCCCTTTTTTTGCAGCATTAATTTTATTTTGCTCTTTCAGTCTAAGCTCTCAAGAAAATGATTCGAAAGAACCAGATAGTTTTTATGATAAAAAACCATCTGTTCAAAGACAGATTCTAGTTAATGAGAGTAAAAAACTTTTTCTATATTTAGAAAAAAAAACTAAAAATCTTATTTTTGAGTTTAAAGAATTAACATCTATTATAAAAAAAAATACAAAAAAAACATCAGAATCAATCCCAGAACAACTCCCTATATTCCAAAAATTAACAACTAAAATAAAAGATATATTAAAAATAAAAGTAGAGCCGACCCCGCTGAAAAATGTTGATATTAAAAAAATTGATTTTCTTCCGATACAATCACCAAAATTTCAAGAATTTTTAGATAATTTAATAGCTATATTAAAAATAAAAGTAGATCCGACTCAACTGAAGCCAGTTGAAATAAAAACAGTTGAACCACTTTTATCTCAGCCAGTTGAAATAAAAACAGTTGAACCACTTTTATCTCAGCCAGTTGAAATAAAAACAGTTGAATCATTATTAATCAAATCTTTAGAATTTATATCGAATGGTCAACTTGATAAAGCAATTAATTCAATAGATGAATTGATTGAATTAGTTCCTAATTTTAAACTTGCCCATTTGATACGTGGTGATATTTTGACAGCCTATTCAATGAGTATTAGTAATTTTGGTGGCAATGCAATTGAAATAAATTCAAAAAAGGTCATCCAACTTAAAAAAGAGGCAAAAAGAAGAATTAAAGGTTATTTATTAACCCACAAAGATAATGGACTTCCTAAATTTAATATTATTCCTGATAAAAAAGATAAATATTTGATATATGTTGATATGGATAGTTCTCGATTATTTGTATTTGAAAAAAAAGAAAATAAATATTTATACCTTTCAGACTATTACGCATCAATTGGCAAAAATGGTTATGGGAAAAGGTATGAAGGCGACAAAAAAACTCCATTTGGAACATATTTTCTTCAAAAAAAGATACAGCAAGAATTAACTGATTTTTATGGTGAAGGTGCCTATCCCCTTAACTATCCAAATGAATTTGATAAAGTTAAAAAATATACTGGTTATGGAATTTGGATACATGGAACACCTAAAACTACTTATAGTAGACCTCCAGAAGCGAGTGATGGGTGTATTGTATTATCAAATAAGGATCTCATTAGTATCGAAAAAATACTTAATACTCCAGGAACGCCAGTAATTTTATCAAATTTAAGTATCAATGAACTTAGCTTGAGAAGTAGAGACAAAATCAAAAAAGATCAAGATGAATTATTAAATACTATTAAAAATTGGAAAGCTAGCTGGGCAAAAAAAAACTATAATGAATATATGAAGTTTTATTCTCCTAATGCAAAATATAATAAAAAAGAATATAAAACTTGGTCCGAAGATAAAAAAAGGGTTTTCAAAAACTCAGAAGATATACAAATTTCTTTAAAAAATATTTCTCTTTATGAATATCCATCAGAAAGCCAGCCATTAAGAATTATTTCATTTAACCAAAGCTATAAAAGTAATTTAATAAATAATGAATCAAAGAAAAAACAAATATGGCAAAAAAATAATGGGGAATGGAAAATTATTTATGAAGGTACGAATAAAAACTAAATACAAATTTGTTTTATGAGTTTTGGAAATGCAATATCAATATATTTATTAAATCTAGTGGATATATCTTTTGGATTTAACTCTTTACTTTTATTTTCAGCGCCTTTATAAAACTTTTCTTCGAGAATAACAGGCTTTATTTCTCCACAAATATGCTCTAAGAATACTGCATGTGAACCTACTCCGTCGAAATATAATTTTTCCTTAAAATTTATTACTACTAAAGCTTTAGTTTTTTGACTATCTTGATGAACTGAATTAAGAAGTAATTTTGCATCAAATATGTCACTTTCATAAAAAGTTACCCAATTTGCATTTACATTATGGGTAAATAAAATAACGATAGTCAAAATAAAATAATTAATTATTTTCATATAATGACATTATAAGCTAATTTGGCGGAAGGAGCGGGATTCGAACCCGCGTCAGGTATAAACCTGAACACGCTTTCCAAGCGTGCGACTTAAACCACTCATCCACCCTTCCGAACCGCAGATTATATATTAATTTTATTTATTGATTTATATATCTATTAGTATTAATGTATTAAATTCCGTAGGATACAAACGATTTTAAAAATTTTGGAGGAGATATGGCTTTTACAACACTTAAAGATCTTGGGTTAAAACACCCATATAAAGATAAATATGATAATTATATTGGCGGGAAATGGACAAAACCAGTGGATGGAAAGTATTTCGAAAATATTACCCCTATTACTGGTAAACCTTTTTGTGAAGTCGGTCGCTCTAACGAAAAAGATGTTGAGTTGGCTTTAGATGCTGCACATTCTGCTGCAGATGCTTGGGGGAAAACAAGCACAACTGAACGTGCAAATATACTCCTAAAAATAGCGGATGTTATAGAAAATAATCTTGAGACAATATCACTTGCAGAAACAATTGATAATGGAAAATCAATTAGAGAGTGCATTCATGCAGATATCCCTTTAGCTATTGATCATTTTAGATATTTTGCTGGAGCCATTAGAGCTCAAGAAGGAAGTATTGGAGAAATTCATGGTGAGGAAATGGCTTATCACTTTCATGAACCTCTTGGCGTAGTTGGTCAAATTATTCCATGGAACTTCCCTATACTTATGGCTGTATGGAAACTTGCTCCAGCAATTGCAGCAGGAAATTGTGTTGTATTGAAACCTGCGGAACAAACTCCTGTTTCAATTTTAATTGTAATGGAATTAATTGCAGACCTTCTACCACCAGGAGTAATTAATATTGTAAATGGATTTGGTCTTGAAGCTGGTAAACCATTGGCAAGTTCAACACGTATTGCAAAAATTGCTTTTACAGGTGAAACAACTACAGGAAGACTAATTATGCAATATGCGTCGCAAAATATAATACCTGTTACTCTTGAATTAGGTGGTAAATCACCTAATATTTTCTTTGAAGATATAATGAATGCTGATGATGGACTCTTCGATAAAGCATTAGAGGGTTTTACAATGTTTGCTTTAAATCAAGGAGAAGTATGCACCTGTCCATCACGTGCACTTATTCAAGAATCTATATATGATAAATTTATAGAAAGAGCCTTGGAAAGAGTAAAAGCAATCAAACAAGGAAGTCCTTTAGAGGCAGATACAATGATTGGGGCTCAAGCTTCAAGTGAGCAAATGGAAAAAATTCTTTCCTACCTAGAGCTTGGAAAGGAAGAAGGTGCTGAATGCTTAATTGGAGGTAATAGAACCATTCATGATGGGAATCTATCTGAAGGTTACTATATAGAACCAACAGTTTTTAAAGGTGACAATAAGATGAGAATCTTCCAAGAAGAAATATTTGGTCCTGTTGTCGGAGTAACAACTTTTAAAGATGAAGCTGAAGCATTAAAAATAGCAAATGATACTCTTTACGGACTTGGTGCTGCAGTTTGGACTAGAAATATTAATGCCGCATTCAGAATGGGTAAAGGTATTCAAGCTGGTCGTGTATGGACAAATTGTTATCATTCTTACCCTGCGCATGCAGCATTTGGTGGCTATAAGCAATCTGGTATTGGAAGAGAGACACACAAAATGATGCTTAATCATTACCAAAAAACTAAAAACCTATTAGTAAGTTACACAGAAGCGAAACTTGGATTCTTTTAAAATAATCTTAAATAGCTTTAAAATAAAAGGCAGAGATAATTCTGCCTTTTACAATCATGATTACAAGAATCTCAGCAACTGACGCGGCAAATAAGCTAATTGATGAGTTAAAAAAAACTCATGGCGAACTTATGTTTCATCAATCAGGTGGGTGTTGTGATGGTAGTGCGCCAATGTGTTTTCCAAAAGGTGAATTTTATCTTGGTAATTCAGATGTTGAGGTTGGAATAGTAAACAATGTTCATTTCTATATGAGTGCAAGCCAATTTGAATATTGGGAACATACTCATCTTACTCTTGATGCAATAAAAGGGACTGGTGGTCAATTTTCCCTAGAACGACCAACAGGATTAAGATTTATAATAAGATCGAGACTTTACTCTGATGATGAATGGAAGTACCTTGAAAAATTTCCTGTAAAAAGATGTGGTTAATTAATTAAACTGGTCTAATAATAAGGTAAAATAAATATGGCGGGTCTCCTCGCATTGTTATTTAGCCAACCTGGTCAGATGCGGAAGCAAGCAGCCACAACTATTGATACAAGTGCCGAGGGTCAGGCTCGCCATTTATTAAATTAACAAATAAAGTTAATCTATGTCATATGAAGTGTTAGCTAGAAAATGGCGACCTAAATCATTTTCAGAATTAATTGGACAAGATAGTGCTGTTCAAGCATTAACTAATGCTTTGGATAATAATCGTCTTCATCATGCATATTTATTTAATGGAACACGTGGTGTTGGGAAAACTACACTAGCGAGAATTCTTGCAAAATCTCTTAATTGTGAAGTAGGTATTTCTTCAAAACCATGTCAAGTATGTACAGCCTGCAAAGATATAAACGATGGTCGGTTTATAGATCTTATTGAAGTTGATGCTGCATCTAATACACAAGTTGATAATATGCGAGAGTTACTAGAAAATGCCCAATATGCACCAACATCAGGACGTTTTAAGGTTTATATTATTGACGAAGTTCATATGTTATCCAAAAGTGCATTTAATGCAATGCTTAAGACTTTGGAAGAGCCACCTAGCCATGTTAAATTTATTTTAGCAACGACTGATCCAAAAAAAGTACCTGTGACAATAATTTCTCGATGTTTACAATTTAACTTAAAACAGATGACTTCAGATAGTATTTCTGAGCATCTTAAAAATATCCTCAAGAAAGAAAAAATAAATTACGATGAAGAATCAATAAAAATAATAGCTAAAGCAGCTCGTGGGAGCATGAGAGATGCCCTTTCAATTCTTGACCAAGCAATTGCATACTCAGGTGATAAAATTTCAACTAAAAAAGTTATAATAATGCTTGGTACGATTGATAATTCTTTCATTACATCAATATTAACTGCTTTAGCAGAAAATAACGCACAAAAAGTAATGCAACTCACAAAAGAAATGGACGAAAAAAGTATTTCTTTTGAATTAGCTTTAGAGGAGCTTGCTAGATCAATATATAAAATCTCAACTTACCAAATTATTTCTGATAGTAGTGACAAATCAGAAGAAAATGAAGAAATAAAAAAATTATCATCTTTATTCAATCCTGAAACACTTCAACTAATTTATCAGATTGCTATTAATGGAAGAAAAGATTTGCACTTAGCCCCTGATCCTATAACAGGATTTAATATGACACTCCTAAGAATGTTGGCTTTCTATCCTTCAATACAAAGTAATAATGAAACAAAAAACAAAAAAAAATTGAACCTCAAACAAAACAATTAAATACAAAAAAAGAAACTGAATCACTTGTAAATACAGATAAAAAAATATTTGATGGTAATTGGATAAAGTTAGTTAGTAATTTAAAGGTTGGACTTGCAAAATCACTTGCACAGGAATGTGCTTTAAAAAATTATGAAAATGATATTTTTAACTTAACTTTAAATGATAATTTTAAACATCTTGCACAGCATGGTTATATTGAAAAATTAGAGGAAGAGCTTATTAATCATTTCAATAAAAAAATTAAAATTAAAATAACAATAGGTAGTAATTTAAAAACACCATCTGCCCAAAAAAAAATGGCAAATACTCAATTAATGGAAAAGACTGAATCTGCTATCATGGAGGATGATTTTGTGAAAGAATTAATTGATGACTTTGGAGCAGAAATAATCACTTCAAGTATTGAACCAACTAAAAAAAAGGAAAATTAAAATGGGTAAAGGTGGCATGGGTAATTTAATGAAACAAGCACAAATGATGCAAGCTAATTTAAAAAAAGCTCAAGATGAATTAGCAACTATAGATGTCGAAGGATCATCAGGTAATGGACTTGTAAAAATCATAATATCTTGTAAAAACGATATAAAAAAAGTTGATATTGATCCAAGCTTATTAAATGATAAAGAGATGTTAGAAGATCTTATTGTAGTTGCCCTTAAAGATGCGTTTGAGAAAATTGAAACTACAAGCAGCGAAAAAATGAATGGTCTTGTTCCTCCTGGGATGAATCTTCCTTTTTAGTATGAAAAAAATTGAGGTACTTGAACAACTCGTTGACGCACTCAAAATTTTACCAGGTGTAGGCCCAAAATCAGCATTGAGACTCACCTACTTTCTTCTTCAAAGAAATAGAGAGGGAGCAAAAATTCTCTCAGAAAATATATCAAATGCCTTAGAACAACTTATGCATTGTGAATTATGTAATAACTTTTCTGAGGAACATATATGTTCTATTTGTTTATCATCAAAAAGAGATAAAAATACTATCTGTGTTGTAGAGATGCCAACCGATCTTTTAATGATGGAAGAAACGCACTCCTATAATGGTCTTTACTTTATTCTTATGGGCCGCCTATCTCCTCTTGATGGAATAGGTCCAAATGATATTCATCTCGGCAAGCTTGTAAAAAGAATAAAGGATTCAAATATTACAGAGATAATACTAGCAACAAATTTTACTGTTGAGGGAAATGCTACAGCACAATATATTAAAGAGTTATTTAAAGATATAGATATTAAAACTACCAGAATAGCGCGAGGTTTGCCTATGGGGGGAGAAATAGAATATGTTGATAGTGGTACTTTAGCTCAAGCTATTGTCGAGAGAAAAAAAATCTAATTCAAGAATTTCTATTGGTTTATTAATTATATAATCAGGATTCCAATTTTCAATTAAATCAGTTTTTTTTAAATAGCCATAACTCGCTAAAACAGATTTAATTTCTGATGATTTAGCTGCCAAAATATCTCTATGTCCATCACCTACATAAATTGTATCTTTTGTATTTATATCAAGAATCCTGCAAGCCTCAATCAATAAATCTGGTGAAGGTTTTGGTTCAAAACCAATATCATCTCCACACATAAGCACAGAACACTTATTAATCAAGCCATTATGGATTAAAATTTTTTCAGAGAAATGTCTTGCTTTATTAGTTACAATTCCCCAATTTATATCTTTTTTATCTAGAATTTGCAAAATATCAAGAATTCCATCGAATAATACTGCATTATTCAAAAATGAACCTTGGTAAATATCTAAAAATTCATTAGATAATGAAACATAATCATCATTATTTTTATCAAATCTTAAATTAAGAAAAGCATTAATACCATCAGAGGCTATCTCACGTCCTTTTTCATATGAAATAGTAGATTTATTATTGTTCGTATAGACCTGATTAGCTGTTTCAATGAGGTCATTTGCTGTGTCGCAAAAAGTACCATCTAAGTCAAACAAAATTGATTTAATCATTATAAAAATTTGGCTTCAACAATATAATTAACAGAAGTATCGTTACCAAGCTTATAGGTATCAAAAAAGGGGTTATATGTCATCCCCGCAATGCTCTTGAAATCTAATTTAAATTCTATACACCATTCTCTTAATTCAGCTGGAGTTATAAATTTATTATATTCATGAGTACCTTTTGGTAATAATTTTAAAATATATTCAGCGCCAACAATCGCAAATAAAAAAGATTTAGGATTTCTATTAATAGTAGAGAAAAAAATACTTCCTTCTGGCTTTAAAAGTGCTGAACATTTATTAATAATTGAAGAGGGATCAGGAACATGCTCAAGCATTTCTAAACACGTTATAACATCAAATTTTCCCTTATTTTTTTTAAAATAGTCTTCTATATTCAATTGTTTATAATTAATATCTAAATTAGATTCTAACATATGTAGCTTAGCTATTTTAATGACTTTTTCCCCTTGATCTATGGCAGTAACATTAGCACCAGCTTTAGCTAAAGATTCTGATAAAATTCCTCCACCACATCCAATATCTAAGACTTTTTTTCCAGATAACCTAACTTTATCTAATATGAAATTTAACCTTAATGGATTAATTTGATGTAAAGGTTTAAATTCACTAGTTTCATCCCACCACTTGTGAGCTAGTAAATTAAATTTCTCTACTTCTTTATGATCTATATTTGATTTATTTTTGTTTGCCATTTTTTTGCAATCTGAATTATTTTATCTTCATCAATATTAATTAATTTTTTATCTTTAAGCTTTATATCTCCATTAATCCAAACATAATCTACATCAGATCTACTAGAGCTATATACTAGAGTTGATAAAGGATTATATATTGGTTGAGCAGTAATTGAATTTAAATCAATTGATATCAAATCTGCTTTTTTATTTATCTCAATTGAACCTATTAATGAATCAAGTCCTAAAGCTTTAGCCCCATTAATGGTTGCCATATTTATTGCCTGAACAGCTGATAATAACTCTGGTGATTTTGTCTTACCTTTAATTAGTAAGGCTGCTAATCGCATTTCCTCAATTATATCTAACCTATTATTACTTGCTGAACTATCAGTTCCGAGACTTACATTTAAATTTTGTTTCAACATTTTTGTAACATCAGCAATACCACTTCCTAATTTCATATTTGATGATGGATTATGGACTATATTAACTTTATTTGAAGTTAATATAGATAAATCTTGTTCATTTAAATGGACACAATGAGCTGCAATCATTGAAGGTCCGATGATTCCTAAATTATTAAGTCTTTGTATTGGTGTTATTCCATATTTTTCAATACTATCTTCTATTTCCAATATTGTTTCGTGAAGATGTATATGAATATTTATATCCAGTTCCTCTGAATAAGTATTAATCAGATTGAAAGCTTTATCTGATACTGAATAAGGGGCATGAGGTGCTATAGAAGTAGATATTAAATCTTCATTTCTCCATTTATCTCTAAAATTAAAACCTTTTGCTAGATAATCCTCAGGATCTGAAGCATAATTCGTTGGGAAATCTAAAACTACTAAACCGATATTACTTCTAATTCCAAGATCCTTAGATGCCTCAGCGGTAGAGTCAGGAAAAAAATACATGTCATTATAAGTTGTAATTCCTGATTTTATCATCTCTGATAAAGCTAAAATTGAACCCTCTTTTACAAATTGTGAGTTAACAAATTTTTTTTCAGCGGGCCAAATATAGTTATTTAACCAATCTTGCAAAGGTAGGTCATCGGCAAAACCCTTAAATAATGACATTGCAACATGTGTGTGGGTATTAATCAATCCAGGAGTAATAATATGATCGGTTAATTGATATACTTCATTTGCCTCATATTTTTCGAATACTTCATCTTGTAAAACTAAATCAATAATTTTATCGTTTTTAATTACAATTGAATAATTAGATAGTAATTCATTTTTAGAATTAGATGTATAAATCCAAGTAGCAGAAATAATAGTTGAAACTTTTTTTTTATTATTGGCTGACAAACTTTAAATATCCCTTTTTCTTACAATATTTTATTTTAATCAAACGGGTGTTTAATTAATATTGTGTCATCTCGCTCAGGACCTGTAGACACAATATGTATTGGTACTCCACATAATTCTTCAAGTTTTAACAAATAATTTTGTGCATTAATTGGTAGTTTTTCCCAATCCTTAATTCCGTAAGTATTCTCTTTCCAGCCAGGCATATCAATAAAGATTGGTTCACATGAAGTTACTTGCTCTGAACCTAATGGGAGAAGTCTTTGCTCTTTACCTTCTAATTTATAGCCAATACATATTTTTAAATTTTCAATTCCATCTAATACATCTAATTTAGTTATACATAAACCACTTAACCCATTAACCATAGCCGATCTTTTAAGAGCTGCAGTATCAAACCAACCACACCTTCTCTTTCTTTGAGTAACAGTTCCAAACTCTTTTCCTTTGACAGACATTTGATTGCCAGGTGAATTAATGTCGTCAATATCTAATTCGCTAGGGAAAGGTCCTCCTCCAACTCTTGTAGTGTAAGCTTTAGTAATGCCAAGAATATATTCTAGCATTTGTGGTCCTATCCCTGACCCAGCCGCAGCTTGGCCCGCAACACAATTTGAAGAAGTTACAAAAGGATATGTTCCATGATCAATATCTAATAAAGCACCTTGTGCCCCTTCAAATAGAATTTTTTTACCTAATGAGTTAATTTTATAAAGTTCATCAGAGACATCACAGACCAAAGGTTTGATAAATTCTGCTTGAATATATATCTCATCTAATTGCCTCTTAAAATCAATTGGTTTTGTATCTAAATGCTCTTTAAGTACAAAATTATGTAGATCTAAAATATCCTCTAATTTATCATGTATTCTATCTGGCTCAAGTAAGTCATAAACTTTTAAAGACCTTCTTGCCACCTTATCTTCATATGCCGGACCAATGCCCTTTCCAGTTGTACCAATTTTTTTATTTTGATCTCTTTTAGCTTCCCTAGCTTGATCTAATGAAATATGATAATTTAAAATTAATGGGCAGCCATAACTTACAAAAAGACGATTTTTAACATCAATATCATCTTTTTCTAAACTAGAAACTTCGTTTTCTAAATGATTTATATCAAGAACAACCCCATTTCCTATAAAACATTGTATCTTTGGTCTAATTATTCCAGATGGTACAAGATTTAACTTATATTCCTTTTGGGATTTTCCTTGACCTATAACTAGCGTATGGCCAGCATTATGGCCTCCTTGAAATCTTACGACAGCATCAGCATGATCAGTTAGCCAATCAACTATTTTACCCTTACCTTCATCTCCCCATTGAGTCCCAATCACTACTACATTATTTGTCATATATATTATTTAAACTTTCATTTGATTAATAATAAATCTTAAATCCATTGAGAACCCGGTTGCTGGACGATTATTTTTATAGTTATTATTAATATTGTCATACCGACCACCTTGAGCGATAGCAGTTGAATATTTTGAGGAATAAGCAGAAAAAATAAGACCTGAATGATATTGATATCCTCGAATATCAGAAAAATCAAAATTTATTTTAATATCTTTTTTTATTAATACATTATGTAGAGATTTTAAATTATCAATTATAGATTTAACATCTTTGTTTCCAGGAATTAATTTAAGTATTTCATCAAGTATGGTTTTATCGCCATAAAAATCAACCAAATCAATTATTTTATCTCTAGTATTATTTTTATTATACTTGTTTAGAATTTTTTTAAGTTGAACCTTATCTTTTATCATTAAAGCATCAGCAATATCAATTTTATCTTGGACAGATAAATTCAAATCTAAAATTAGCTGATTATAAATATCTAAATGATTTATATCTAAAGTAATATCGTTAATATCAATTAATTTTAAAGAGCTAATTAATATTTTTTGAACTTCTATATCTGCAGAAATATCTGATTCACCAAAATATTCTACTCCAATTTGATATAATTCTCTTGATTGCGTTAATGTGGAATTTGTCCTAAGAACAGGGCCTGCATAGCATAATTTATTTTCTTTATTTTCTTTATTTAGTTGAGAATCCATGCGAGAAGTTTGTGTTGTTAAATCAGAGCTGACTCCCATCATTCTTCCTGATAATTGATCAACAACTTTAAATGTATCCAGATCTAAATCTTTACCAAATGCATTTAATGAATCTGCATACTCAAGCAAGGAGGGTATCACAAGCTGATAACCATTCTCAAAATATAAATCAAGCAATTGTCTCCTATAAATTTCTAACTGTTTTGCTTGATTTGGTAATAAATCTTCTACATTTTCAGGGAGCAGCCATTGAGACATAAGATTACTTTCCAATAAATAATATAATTATGCCTATAAGAACAGATAAAAGTCCATAAAATCTAATTTGGCCTGTTCTAAATTTAATAACTTTACTAAATGCATTTCTCCATAACTCAGGCAATGCTAAGGGGAAAATACCTTCAAAAATAAAAACTAAACCAATTGCAATTAATAAAATATCTTGCAATTATTTTTTACTTGAACCACGTAGATATTTAAAAAAGCTTGAATTGGGATCAAGAACCATTATATCCTCTTTACCACTAAAACTTTTTCTATAAGCCTCGAGACTTCTGTAAAAATCATAAAACTCTTTATTTTTAGAAAAAGTATTTGCATAAACTCTTGCAGCTTTAGCGTCACCCTCACCCTTTATTTTTTGTGCATCTCGATATGCATCAGTAATAATAATATCTCTCTGTCTTTCTGCTTCGGCACGTATTTTTTCAGAATCAGCAAAACCTTGAGATCTCAACTCATTTGCTACTGATTTTCTTTCAGCATTCATTCTTTGATAAACTGATTCACTTACTTCCTTTGGCAAATCGACTCTTCTAAGGCGAACATCAATTATCTCAATTCCAATTGTTCTTGAATCTTTATCTGCTCTATCTTTAAGAATATCCATAATTTCTGATCGCTCACCTGAAACAACCTCTTGAATAGTTCTCTTACCAAATTCAGCCCTCAAGCCATCATTTACTGTTTGTGATAATCTCCTTTCAGCTTGTCTTTCATCTCCATTAACTGAGACATAATATTGTGAAGGATCTATAATTCGCCACTTAATATATGAATCTACTAAAACATTTTTCTTTTCACTTGTTATAAATCTATCTGGTTGAGGGGGGTCATATGTCATAATTCTTTTTTCAAAAAATCTAACGTTATCTATTAACGGAGCTTTTAGATAAAGACCAGGGTCTTCTTTAACAGAAACAATTTCTCCCAATCTAAATACAATTGCATGCTCTCTTTGATCTACAGTAAAAGTTGATAAAGTTAATACTATTAGAAAAAAAATTATTCCAAGAGTTACTTTTGATAGGTTTCTCATAATTTATCTTGTATCCCTTTCTCGTGCTCTAAACGCTCCACGTGATCGTTCTGTAATTGAATTAATAACATCTGAAGCTAATGCACTAGCATCTTCTTTCTGGTTGTCAGCTTGAGATGAATCTTCTTGATTGTTCAATACTCCTCTTTGGTTGATGAGTTTATCTAAAGGAAGATAAAGTAAGCTGTTTGAGCCCTTCTGATCTACAATAACTTTTGATACAGAAGACATAATCTTTTCCTGAGTTTCCAAAAATAAACGATTTCTAGTTACTTCTGGAGCTCTTGAATATTCAGTTAAAATCTGATCAAAACGGCTAGCATTACCTTTTGCTTCATTTTCAATAGCAGCTTTATATCCATTTGCTTCAGCTATAAGCCTAGATGCAGTTCCTCGTGCTTTTGGAATAATATCGTTTGCATAAGCTTGGCCCTCATTCTTTTGCCTTTCTAAATCCTGTTTAGCCTTAACAGCATCATCAAAAGCAGCCTGAACTTGCTCTGGTGGTTGAGCGTTTTGCATTGTAACGCTTGTTATATTTATTCCAGATCTATACCTATCTAAAATATCTTGCATTAAAGCTTTTGTTTTAATTGCTATTTCTTCACGACCTTCATATAAAACAAAATCCATTTCACTCTTACCAACAATTTCTCTGATAGCAGTTTCTGCCGCGCCTCTCACAGAATTTTCAACTGATCGATTGTTAAATAGATAATCTTGGACTGATTTTAAATTATATTGCACAGCAAATTGCAAATCTATAATATTTTCATCACCAGTAAGCATTAATGATTCTCTTAATTCTTGAGCGGTTCCACCTGTATTTCCAGCAGAACGGTAACCTACCTCATTAGTTCTAACTTGTTCCTGATTTACAATTTCAACAGTTTCGATTGGATAAGGCAAATGCCATCTTGGGCCTGGTTGTGTTGTTTCTGTATTTTTACCAAACCTTAGTACAACTCCTCTAGATCCTTGGTCAACAATATAAAATCCAGTTGCCATCCATATTAATAGGACAATTAGACAGATTGTACCTACAGAAAGACCTCCAGGATTTGCATTGATTGGTTCCTTATTTCCATTAAACCCATCATTGTTATTATTATTAGATTTTGTCTTGAACATATTATCTACCTTCTTTCGAAGGTCAGTGAATAATTCGTCCAAATCAGGAGGGCCGTCATTACCTGCAGCCATAATATTTTTTAGAGATAGTTTTTTTAAAATTTTACGCATAATTTCCGTTTCTAAGATTAATTTGTGTTTGGTTATGTTCGACAATAGCTTGCTTTAAAAATTCAATCCCATCACCTGTTTTTGCTGATAATTGAATGTGATTTATTTTACCATAGTCATCTCGTTCGAAGCTCGTTTTTAAATTAATTTTATCGATTTGATTAAGAATTAAAATTTGAGGAAGTTCATTTGCATTTATTTCTTCAAGAATCATTTCTACTTGCTTAATTTGCTCACTTTTATTTTCATTAGTGATATCTATGACGTGTAACAATAAATCTGAATCAGTTACTTCTTCAAGAGTAGATTTAAATGATTCGATTAAAGTTGTTGGTAAATTTTTTATAAAGCCAACTGTATCAGAAATAACTATACTATGTCCTGGCTTAATAAATAATTTTCTAGATGTGGTGTCTAATGTTGCAAATAACTTATCCTCAGCATAAATTGACTCATGTGTTAGGCGATTAAATAAAGTTGATTTACCAGCATTTGTATAACCAACTATTGAGACACTCAAAGCTTGAGATCTTTTTCTTGCTCTTCTTTGCATACCTCTTTGTTTAGCTAGTTTGCTTAATTTTTGTTTAAGCTGCTTAATACGAATCCCAAGCATTCGTTTATCAAGTTCAATTTGTTTTTCGCCTGGGCCCCCTCTTACACCAATACCACCTTTTTGTCTTTCTAAATGACTCCATCCTTTTACAAGCCTTGTGGATAAATGGTCCAAATGAGCTAATTCTACTTGAAGTTTTCCTTCATATGATTTTGCACGCAGTGAAAATATAAATAATATTAATGCAGTTCGATCATAAACACGCATACCTGTTATTTTTTCGATATTCCTCTCTTGTGATGGTGATAGTTCATGATTAAAAATTAGTGTTTTTGCTTCTAATGATGTTTTCATTAAAAGTATTTCTTGAATTTTACCTGATCCAACAAAAAACTTTGTATGTGGAACGGTTCTTTTTGATGTTATCAATTCAGCAACATCAAATCCAGCACTTTTTGTTAATTCTGTTATCTCAAGAGTGTCATCATCATTATCAAATCCACCAAAATCTAAACTAATGACAATTGCTTTTTCACCAACCTTAGGCCTCTCAAACATTATTATTAATTTGTAGCATCTAAATTTATTTTATGTGCGGGGACAATTGTAGAAATTGAATGTTTATAAATTAATTGTGGGGTATTGCCTGTTAAAACAATTACATATGGGTCAAATGATTTAATTTGACCTTGCAGCTTTATACCATTCAACAAATAAATAGATACAGATACATCATCTACAATTAACTGATTTAAAAATGTATCTTGTAAATTCATATTTTTTGACATAATTCTTTTTTACACAAAAACACTTACTCTCCGTTTAATAATATCAATACCTAAAATATAAATTATACTCCCAATACTAGGAGTATTATCTGTTCCAGCAATTATACTCCTCAAAGGCATAGCTATTTCTGGAAACTTTATTTCTTGTTTTTTTACAAATTCCTTTAAACAATTATTAATATTATTATCGTTCCAATTTAAACTCTCTAGCTCAGTAATAAACAACTTAATTAATTTTTTTGATTCATCATTTAAATATTTATCAATTAATTCTTTAGAAGGATCAATATTTGTAAAGAAAAATAAAATATCTTTTGCAAAAAAATTTAAATTTTTTTCTCTTTCCTTATAAAGATCTATAGCTTTTTGCAAAATATCCTTATCGATTTTATCAACACCCAAACTCTTCAATCTTGGTGTAATTAAATTAGCCAACTTATCATTTGCTGTATTTTTAATATAATAATTATTAATCCAATCTAATTTTTCTTCATCAAATTGTGCAGAAGAGGAAGTAACATGATCAAAATCAAACCATTCGCCTAGTTGTTCAGCAGAAAAAATTTCATCGTCGCCATGACTCCATCCAAGACGAGCTAAATAATTTATTATTGCTTCGGGAAGATATCCTTGCTCTTTAAACTTCAGTACACTAGCAGCGCCATGTCGTTTCGATAATTTTTGTCCATCACCCGCTAAAATCATTGATAAATGCGCGTACTGGGGAATAGATGCATTTAATGCTTTTAATAAATTTATTTGTCGAGGAGTATTATTAATATGATCATCACCCCTAACTACATGAGTTACCTTCATATCCCAATCATCTACAACAACACAAAAGTTATAAGTTGGGGTTCCATCAGATCTCGCTATAATAAGATCATCTAACTCTTCATTTTTAATTTTAATTTCACCTTTAACTAAATCAATCCAAGAAACTTCTCCCTCAACTGGTGTTTTAAATCTAATGACTGGTTTAATATTTTTAGGAATATCTGGAAGCTTTTTATTAGTTTCAGGTCGCCATTGACCATCATATCTGGGCTTTTTACCTTCTTTAATTTGTTTATCTCTCAATTCTTCTAACTGTTGCTTACTAGTATAACAATGATAAGCATCGCCTTGATTTATTAAAATTTGGATTAATTCTTTATATCTATCAATTCGTTTACTTTGAAAAACAATATCTCCATCATGTTTTAAATTAAGCCATGACATACCATTCTTGATTACTTCAACTGCTTCTGCAGTTGATCTTTCAATGTCAGTATCTTCAATACGTAAGATAAATTTACCTTTATTTTTTTTAGCATAAGCCCATGAAAATAATGCTGTTCTTATACCCCCGACATGAAGATAGCCAGTAGGGCTTGGTGCAAATCTGGTAATAATAGTCATATCTAGTGAAGATATGAATGAATTATATAAATAATAACTACCCCAATACCAATCATTACAATTTGTCTAACTGACTCAATTGTGTCTGTTTTTTTATGAAGGTCAGGAATTAAATCTGAAACAGAAACGTAAATCATACTTGAAGCTGTTAGAGCTAAAATAATTGGTATCAAGTCATTCATCATGCTTAAAATATAAAAAGATAAAAGTGCCCCAATCAATGTTGCAACACTTGATGCAATATTAAACATATATGCTTTAAATTTGGTAAAACCAGAATCAAGTAAAATAGAAAAATTGCTCATTTCTTGAGGCAAACAATGGGCAATTATTGAAAATGCAGTAACAAGCCCAAGATTAATATTAACTAAGAACGCACTTGCAAGCAGCACTCCGTCTACGAAGTTGTGAAATAAATCACCAACTATAATAATACTTCCTCTCTTGTTGTTATTAATATCACTATTTAATGAATGTGATTCACAATCTGGCCCATGACAATGACGCCATATCATAAGCTTTTCACAAATAAATAAAACAAGAATACCTATCAGAACAAAAAAACTTGTCTCGTGATAATCATCTGAAAATTCCATAGCATGAGGAATTATCTCAAGAAAAGCTGTAGTTAAAAGTGTTCCAACAGCAAGGCTTACCATGTTAGTAATTAATGTATTTGAAGCATTTTTAAAAATTACTGCAGCAAAAAATAGACTTATTAAACCACCTACAAAACAGGTCCCAATTATCCAATAAAGCGTCATAAACTATCCTTAAAAAAATCTCATATTATATTAATAAAAGCTAAAATAAAAATTATTCCATCCATATTAGGGTTGCCATTCTCCCTGTTACACCATCTCTTCTATATGAATAAAATTTGTCTTTTTGATCATAAGTACAAAAGCCATGATAATCGTCACTATAATTTCCAGTTATATTCTCTGCAAGTAAGCCTTGATTTTGAAGCTGATAAAATGCGATTGATTTCAAACTTAATTCAAATTTTAAGCCACCATGAATACTACGAAATGGTTTAAAAGTTGAACTAATTAAATCAAAATTTTCGACATTAGAAATAAAGTAATCAACAACTTCTTTATCAACCTTATAATTATCTGAACTAATACATGGTCCAAGCCATGCCAACATATCTGATGATTTACTACTTCTCGTTTTATGTCCGTCACTAAGTTTATCTATAGTATTTTTAATAATATCAGCACCTAAACCCCTCCATCCGGCATGAATTGCAGCTACAAAATCTCCTCCTTTGTTTGTAAGTAAAATTGGTAAGCAATCTGCAGTTCTTACAGCACAAATATTTTTCTTTTCAAAGGTATATACAGCATCACAATTAAGGTAATCTTCATTTTGTTGGATAATCTTGCCATCCTCTTCAAAAGTTTGAACTACTTTTTTAAGTTCTCGAACTATATTTGAGTGAATTTGATTTGGCCATAAAGGTAGAGATGGTAATTCTTTTAACAGTATTTCAAGGTTATCATTTACATTTTGTTCTTTATCTCCGACCTTATTACTTAAATTCAAAGAAGAATATTCACTTCTACTTACCCCACCAGTTCTAGTAGTTTGAATTGCTTTAATATTAGTTGGAATTGGAATGGACCAATCAGGATATATAAAATCTTTATTCATCTTCAAATTCTAAATCATCGTCATAACTAATGGGATTATTAGTTATATAGTAATTTTTATCAATTTCAAAACTATTCTCCATTGGTTCATATTTAGATTCTTTTCTTATTAATTCCAATAAATTTTTCATATCATCGGGTAATTCTACCTCCCATTTAAGAGACTTTTTTGTTGTTGGATGAATTAGCCCAAGAGCTTTGGCATGAAGGGCTTGACGTTCAAATTTTAAAGTTTTATCTTTAAAATCAGCTGTCATTGATTTTGAAGGAATAATTTTTTTTAAGCCATAGATTTGGTCGCCAACAATCGGAGACTTATTGTCTTGCATATGAACTCTAATCTGATGAGTTCTTCCAGTTTTAAGGATACATTTTATATAAGTATGCATATTAAATCTTTCAAGCACTTCATAATGTGTTTCTGCATTTTTTCCACTAATATTATTGATAGCCATTTTAACTCTAACTTTTGGATGTCGCCCTATTGGTTTATTAATAATTCCCTTTTTAGTTATAATTTGACCCCAAACTATAGCTCTATATTCTCTATATACATTTTTATTTTGAAGTTGTTTTATTAAATCAAATTGAGCAATCTCATTTTTAGCAATCACCATTAAACCAGATGTATCTTTATCCAATCTATGAACAATTCCGGCCCTTGGTAATTCTGAATTTTTAGGATAATGATAAAGAATGGCATTTAAAATAGTTCCAGACCAATTACCAGCTGCAGGATGGACAACTATGTTAACTGGCTTATTTATTATAAATAAATCATCATCCTCATAAATAATATTTAATTCAATTTTTTCAGGTTTAAATTGATTAGATTTTTCTTCTGGTTGAATTTCAATATCAATTATTTCTCCCCCAATTATTTTCTTATTAATTGAAAAATTTTCTAAATTAATCTTAATGAATCCTTTTTTAATCCATGATTGAATCTTCGATCTTGAATATTCAGGTATTAAATCGTGAATAACTACATCCGCCCTTTTACCTACATATATATTTGGTACTATAATTTTCTTTTTGTTTAATGCCATAATGTATAATTTACGCGTTATTAAATATATATCTTAAGTTTCATGAAACTAATATTTTCTTTAATCTTATCAGTAATACTGAGTGGGTGTTTCATTTTTGGTGATCCTACTGAGATTGACTATACTGAGGGTAAATCTGATGCATGGATTATTAACGAAGCAGAATTCTTTGCTTCAAGCCGAGACTGGCAAAAAGCAATTGATTTTCTAGAAAAAGGTGAAAAAAGATTTCCTAATTCAAAATTAGCACCCCAATTTAAACTAAACTTAGCTTATGCTTACAAAGAATTTTATAGAGAAGCTGAAGCAACAGCTATGATTAATAAATTTATTCGTGCTCATCCAAATCATCCAGTTATGGATTATGCATATTACTTTAGAGGAATAATTTTATTTAAAGACAAAGGGATCGTTAATAAATTATCCATGCAAGATATAAGTGATAGAGATATCAACCAATTAACACAGAGTTTTAACGCATTTAAAGAATTAACTATTAAATTTCCTGAAAGTAAATATTATGACGATGCTGTTGATCGAATGACATATCTAATGAATAAAATATCCGAATATGAATTACACGTAGCTAGATTTTATCTTAGAAGACAGGCATATGTTGCTGCTTTAAATAGAGCTAAATATGTAATTGAGAATTATAATCAATCTATTCATCAAGAAGAGGCGCTTGTTATTATGGTTAGTTGTTATGACCATTTAGGAATAAATGATCTTAAAGAAGATACTAAAAGAGTTTTAGAAACTAATTATCCAAATACTAAATTTAATAACAAAAAAATGGTTAAAAAAGAACGAGACTGGTGGAGATTTTGGGATAGTCTTTTTAATTAAATCTTTTGTTTTTTCTTTTTCATCTTTTCACGAAATTCGATCTCATCTCTTCTTTTAGTTACAAGACCTGTTTTTTTAATTGGTCTGGAATTTTCTTTAAAAGGATTAGTTGAATTTTTAAATTGAATTCTCAAAGGTGTCCCAGTTAAATCAAAAGTATTCCGATAAAATGATTCTAAGTACCTAATGTAGTCTTGCTTCAATCCATCCAAATGATTTCCATGAATTATAATAGTTGGAGGATTTATTCCTCCCTGATGAGCATATTTTAATTTAGGTCGAATTCCTTTAACTATTTTCGGATTATGATTCTCTACAGCATTCGACAGAACGGAATTAAGTTGTGGTGTTGAAAATTTAGTTTGAGCAGCTTTATGTGATTTGATAATTGCCTTCATCAAAAGCTGTAAACCATCTTGTTTTAATGCTGAAATAAAAACTTTTTCAGCAAATTTTACAAATGGTAATTTCTTATCAATAGCTTTTTTTAAATTTTCTTTTTCATAAGAAGATATAGAATCCCATTTATTTAATGCTATTACTAAAGATTTCCCACTCTCTAAAATAAATCCAAGAATATGCATGTCTTGAGCTGATATACCTTCACTAGAGTCAATTACAAGTACAGATACATTCGATAGATTGATTGCATTAAGTGTTTTAATTACCGAAAATTTTTCTACAGATTCAAAAACCTTACCTTTTTTTCTTATACCTGCAGTATCAGTTATAACAAATTTATCTTTACCCCAATGAAAATCCGCAGACACTGCATCTCTTGTAGTGCCAGGTTTATCAAATGCAATAAAACGGTCTTCACCCAAAAAAGCATTAATCAAGGTTGATTTTCCAACATTTGGTCTGCCAACTATCGAGATTTTGGGATATTTAGTATCTTTATCTTCATATTTTTCTATAAAAGTATCTTGCTCAACCAGAAAATCTTTAAGTTCAGAAATTCCATCACCATGCGCTGATGATATTTTATGTATGTTATTAAATCCAAGTTTATAAAAATCAGTTAAGGCATTATCATTCAACATACCCTCTGCTTTATTAACTAATAACATTTTAACTTTATCATTTTTTCTAATAATTTCTGCAATATGTTCATCAATTGAATTAAGTCCGGATCTAGCGTCAACAATAAATAAAATAATATCACTTTCATCGATTGCCAATTTTGTTTGGGTAGCCATTTTTTTTTGAATACCAGTCTTTTTGTCTGGCTCAAAACCACCAGTATCCACTAGGATAAACTCATGATCCGTAATTGATAATTTACCATAGTGCCTATCCCTAGTAAGACCGGGCATATCTGCCACAATTGCATCCCTAGTTTTAGTTAGATAATTATACAAACTTGATTTACCAACATTTGGTCGGCCAATAAGTACTATCGTTTTCATTTTTTTTAATCCCAGATTTGAAAAAGGTTTAAGATCACTTTTTCTTTAACTTCCTTAATCAAAAAATTTATCTAGAATTCCTTTTTCTTCATCTTTTTTATCATCATCAAAAACTCGATGTTTTTTTAAATTACTCTTTTTTCCTTCTACTTCGTCGTCTTTATTATTGTCTATTTTATTATCTTTCTCTTTTTCTTTCTCTTTTTCTTTCTCTTTTTCTTCTTTACCAAAAAGTCTATCTAGAAATCCTTTTTTATCATCATCAAAAACTCGATGTTTTTTTAAATTACTCTTTTCTCCTTCTTCATCTTTTTCTATTTGATCATCACTTTTATCAAATAATCTATGTTTTTTTATACCGGTCTTTTTTTTCTCTTCTTCATTGATTGCTTCTGGTAACTTATTCTCTATTTTCTCACCAATTTTTAAACAAATAAGATCTCCTTCTGCATTCATTAAAGTTATTAATGAATCATCTATGTTAATAATATTATTTAATATTTGAGAATCTCCTAATTTTAGCCTACCTATTATGGAGCCATCATTAACATCTAAGAGATGAACAAAGCCAAAATAATCACCATAAACAATATAATCTTCAATCATAGTACCAGCTCTAATTCTTCTATATTTTAAAGCGGCTTGACGCCATTTAACCTCCCCATCTTCTTTATTTACAGAATATATTGACCCAGTATCATGTGAAACAAATAAATTAAATCCATCAAAAGTCATTCCATAAAAACTTGATAAAGGCCTTGTCCAAATTGTTTTGCCATTTCTTCTATCAAGTGCAGATATATCTCCGTTTGTTGTAACTCCATAGATTACAGGGCCATCGATTATTGGATGGCTTGTTATGTCATTTGCTCTTTCAATATCCGTAGTTCCTCTTGATCGAGAAATATTTGATTCCCAAACTAAGCCTCCAGTTGGACTATCTATAGCAATTAATTTTCCACCAGGTAAACCAAGATAAACAACTTTATTTGACTGAACAAGTTTTCCTTCTGACTTAAATGTTAAAGGGGGAATTGCAGCTTGATATTTCCATATGATAGAACCATCTTTTTCATTAAGTTGAATAATTTTATAACTATTCAACTTTACAACTATTTTTCCATCATAAACTAATGGTAACGAATTAATTTCTCCTTCCAGTAAAGTTTTCCAAATTAGTTCACCTTTATGATTCATACACCATAAAAAACCATCTGCCGTAGAAAAGAATAGGTTTTCAGAATTTCCTGAAACTCCGGAAGTTATTATTAAATCAATATTTTTTTCCCAAGATTTATTACCAGATTTACTATCAATTTTTTTTATTGTGCCATCAGATGTAGCAGCATAAATAAAGTTATCAATATAAAATATATCTAAATTATTACCATTATGTTCACCAATATTTTCTGACCAAAGTTCTTTAATATCAACTCTAATGTTAGTTTGTAATTTTTCAAGCGGCGTAGGCGTTTCTATAAAATCATTACCAAAATAGGTTTCTTCAATTTGATCGTGGAGCTCTTGGACAGGCCCAAAAAAACAACCACTCAGAAAAAAAACTATAAAAAAAACAAATTTCATTGCCCAATAGAATCTATTTTATTTTGTAAAACTTTACGAATATCTCCTTGTCCTTTATACAATTTAAGACCCTCAAGATAAGATTCTTTTGCTTTTTCTTTATTGCCTTGTTTTAAATGAATATCACCTATAATGTCTTTTGCTAGTGTTTGATATCCTACCGTTTTTATTTCTTTTGCAGATGACATTGCATCATCAAGTTTATCAACAACATAATATATATTTGCTAAAAGATAATATGCCATAGACTGAATTGAATCTTCAATTGCATTTTCAGTTGCCCATATTAGTTCTTTAATTGCTTCATCATATTTTTTTTCTTCTGAATACAGCTTTGATAAATATATTGCAGCTCTTGATGAGTAAGGAGTATTACTTGAATTTTCCTTTAATGAAAAAACTTTTTCTTCAATCAACTTAATATTATTTACTTTTTCTATTAATATTTCTTGGTATAACTGAGATGCTTTTTCTGCATTCTTAGTGTTTTGATTTGAATAAAAATCATATGAAAAATATGCAGCAAAAAAAGTAATTATTCCTACAATAATTAATTTTTTATGTCTTCTCCAAATTTGTTCTATCTTTTCTATTTGTTCTTCTTCAGTATCTACTGCCATTTTATTTCCTTTTCGATAAATTTCCTGGAATTGATGCTAGTAATTCTTTTGTATAATTAGTTTTAGGATTGTTGAAAATTATATCAGTTTTTCCTTGTTCAATTAGTTTTCCATCCTTCATTACAATAACCTCATTCGCTATATGTCGGACTATTCTTAGGTCATGTGTTATAAAAAGATAGGTTAAGCCAAACTCTTTTTGTAAAGATTTTAAGAGTTGAACAATCTGAGCCTGAACTGAAACATCTAAAGCTGATACTGGTTCATCACAAATCACTAATTCTGGTTCAAGAATTAATGCCCGGGCAATACCAATTCTTTGCCTTTGGCCGCCAGAAAATTGATGAGGATATTTTGTTAGATCGTCCTCGGACAAACCTACTTTTTTTATCATGTTAACAATCTTTGAATACTGAGTCGCATTATCCCCGAGATCATGAATTTTTAAGGGCTCTTCCATGATTTTTAATATCTTCATTCTGGGATTCAATGATGCATAGGGATCTTGAAATATCATTTGAATATTTTTTTTAATTTTTTTTAGTTCTTCTCCACTAAGTATCGTTAAATTTTTCTTTTGAAAATTTATTAAGCCATTATCAAGATCAATTAAACGTATCAAACTCTTAGCTAGAGTAGATTTACCACTGCCAGACTCCCCCACAACTGCTAGAGTAATACCCTTCTTTATATTTATAGATATATTATCTAATGCCTTAATTACACTCTCTGTTCTAGTAAAGAAACCAGATGTTTTAACGTAATTTTTAGATAAATTTTTAGCCTCTAGTAATATCTCCATTTTATTAACCCATCAATTTTCTTAAAATATTATAATCTATAGGTTTTAAAGCTTTCTTTCCTTGAGAATCAGGAACACAAGCAAGTAACGCTTTTGTATAAGGGTGTTTTGGTTTGTTTAAAACATTTTCAACACTTCCTTTTTCGACAATCTTTCCTTGATACATTACGGCGACATCATCAGCAATATCTTCAACAACACCAAAGTCGTGAGTAATAAACAACATAGTCATTTGAAACTTTAATTTCAAATCATTTAATAAGTTTAAAATTTGTGCTTGAACCGTAACGTCAAGTGCCGTGGTTGGCTCGTCAGCAATAAGTAATTTTGGCGAACTTGATATAGCCATAGCAATCATTACCCTTTGCCTTTGACCTCCTGAAAGCTCATCTGGGAAGCTTTCATTTCGCGATGATGGAATACCTACAATTTTGAGTAATTCTTGCACACGTTTACTTAATTCAATCTTAGAAAGCTTTTGGTGAACTTGAATAGCTTCTTGAATTTGATAACCAATTGTAAGAACTGGATTTAATGATGTCATAGGTTCTTGAAAAATCATTGCAATATCTTTACCTCTTTTTTTTCTTATTTCCTCTTTAGATAAATCTAGTAGATTTGTACCTTCAAAAAAAATATTTCCAGACATATTTAGTTGTGATGAAAGAAGTTGCATGACTGATAAAGCAGTTAAACTTTTTCCACTACCAGATTCACCTACAATACAAGTTGTTTTTCCTTTATTTAAGTCTAAAGAGATATTGTCAACCAATATTAATCTAGAATTATTATTAGGATTAACTTTTAAGTCACTGATTTCTAATATTTTATTTTCCAAAATTTATTTTTTCTTTTATATAAGAAAGAATATTATCATTGTCTACACTTTCTTGGATTCCACCATCACGAATAAGTTTTACTTGAATTTTTTTATTTTTTACTTCTTCATCTCCAATAATTAAAGCAACTTTTGCTTGGCTTTTATCAGCTTTTTTCATTTGTGATTTAAAGCTAGATTTATCTAAATTAAAACTAACTTTTAAATCTTCATTTCTTAATTTTTCGGCAATTTTAAATGCAAAAGGTTCTGCATTATCTCCTAGATTCACAACATATACGTCTGGTAGATTTATATTATTTTTTAAATTTAAACTCTCAAGGAGTAAAATTATTCTTTCAACACCAATTGCAAAACCGCATGCTGAAGTGTGATCACCACCAACCTTTTCTACTAAATAATCATAACGACCTCCACCTGCAATAGTTCCTTGACTTCCTAAGTCTTCAGAAATCCATTCGAAAACAGTACGATTATAATAATCCAAACCCCTTACAAGTCTGGTATTAATCTTAAATTTCACATTATGACTTTCAAGAATATTACAAAGATGTTCAAAATGTTTTTTTACTTCGGGGGATACATGTTCAATAAGTTTTGGGGCACTATTAAGCATGGATTGCATTTCTGGATTTTTACTATCCAAAATTCTCAATGGATTCTCATAAAGACGTCTCAATGCATCCTCATCTAAAATTTCTTTATTTTCTTCAAAATACTTGATTAGTTCTTTTCTATAAGTAATTCTATCTTCAGGATCTCCAATAGTATTCAATTCTAACTTTATATTCTTAAGACCCAATTTGCTCCATAATCTTGCTAATAACAAAATTTGTTCTGCATCAGATTCTGGTTTGTCAAAACCAAACGCTTCAACCCCTATTTGATGGAATTGTCTTTGTCTACCTTTTTGGACATTTTCATGCCTAAACATAGCGCCTCGATAAAATAATTTTACAGGACCATTATAAGTCAAATTATTTTCTATAATTGCCCTTACGCATCCTGCTGTTCCTTCTGGCCTTAAGGTTAATTTATCTTTATTGAGATTGTCTTCCCAGCTATACATTTCTTTTTCTACAATATCTGTATTATTTCCAACACTCTCAACAAACAATTTTGTTGGCTCAACCAGAGGCAAACCAATTTCTTGATAGTGATATTGATCTAAAATTTTTAAAGCTTCTTGTTCAAAAATTCGCCATAACCTTTGCCTTTCTGGCAAGACGTCATAAAAACCTTTTAACGTTTGAAATTTTTTAATCATTTTTAGAATTCTTATTTAACCGATAATTATTTTCAACATAATCATTGATTATATCTATAAAATCTATACCGATATTATCACCTTTTAATGTAACTGTTTTTTTCCCATCTACAAAAACAGGAGCAACTGGAATTTCACCTGTACCTGGAAGACTTATACCTAAATTTGCCATTTTAGATTCTCCAGGCCCATTAACAACACAGCCCATTACTGCAACAGTCATCCCTTCAACACCTTTATATTTATTTTTCCAAACAGGCATACTTTCTCTCAAATATAACTGAATATCTCCTGCAAGTTTTTGAAAAAAAGTTGATGTAGTTCTTCCACATCCAGGACATGCTATAACTATTGGAGTAAAAGCTCGAACTCCAATTGTTTGCAATAATTCTTGAGCAACAATAACCTCTTTTGCTCTTGATTCATGAGGTTCTGGTGTTAAAGATATACGAATTGTATCCCCAATCTTATTTTGAAGAAGATACCCCATTGAAGCAGCTGAAGCAACAATCCCTTTGGTACCTATACCTGCTTCAGTTAAACCAAGATGAAGGGGATAATTACATCTTGTAGATAAGTTAGTATAAACATCGATTAAGTCCTGAACATCACTTACCTTGCAAGAGACGATTATTTTATTCTTAGCCAATCCTAATTTTTCTGCTTGTTCGGCACTATCTAAAGCTGAGCATATTAATGCTTCTTTCATAACTTCTTTTGCCGAAAGTGGATGCTTTAAAGAAGAATTTTTATCCATCAATTCTTTAAGCATTTCCTGATCCAAACTTCCCCAATTCACCCCTATTCTTACGGGTTTTTTATTATCAATGGCTATTTTAATCATAGTAGCAAATTGCTCATCTCTCCTAGAGCCTTTACCTACATTACCAGGATTAATTCTATATTTATCTAATGAAGTAGCACATTTTGAAAATTTCTGTAAAAGTCTATGACCATTGTAGTGAAAATCTCCTACCAAGGGTACATTACAACCTTTGTTCAAAAGATCTTGTTTAATTCCATATACTTCGCTTGCTGCATCCTCAGTATTTACAGTAATTCTAACTAATTCAGATCCTGCTTGCCATAATTCGAAAATTTGATTCACAGTAGATTTACGATCAGCTGTATCCGTATTTGTCATTGATTGGACAACAATTGGTGCTCCACCTCCTATAGGAACCCCGCCAACAACTACTTGTAATCTATTTTTATTTATTTTCATTTAAAATTTATTGATGTACGAAAGTGATTTTTCTACTTCTTCTTTTTTTATCCTGAACCTTGCCGGCAAGTTGGCCACACGCAGCATCAATATCTTCACCTCTTGTTTTCCTTATAGTGGTTATAATACCTGCATCCATTAAAACTTCCTTAAATCTATTTATCATATTTTTATCAGAACATTCATATCCGCTATTTGGGAATGAATTAAAAGGAATTAAATTGAATTTACAGGGAACATTTTTTACTAATTTAATTAATTCTTTTGCTTGATCTAAAGAATCATTTACATTTTTAAGCATTACGTATTCAAAAGTAATAAAATCACGAGGAGCAAACTCAATATATCTAAGGCATCCAGAAATTAATTCTTTCAATGGATATTTTTTATTGATTGGGACTAACTCATCTCTTAGATTATCATTTGGTGCATGAAGAGAAACCGCTAAAGCAACAGGACAATCTTTTTTAAGTTTATCCATGGCTGATACAAGCCCGCTTGTTGATAAAGTGACTTTTCTTCTACTTAAACCATACACATGATCATCAAGCATCATTTCTAATGAATGAACCACATTATCATAATTTGTTAAGGGTTCCCCCATTCCCATCATAACTACATTTGAAATAACTCTTTTTTGCAAATCTAGATGATTATAATTTTCTTGATTTCTGAGCAATTTATTAGCCAACCACAACTGGCCAATAATTTCTCCAGATGTAAGATTTCTATTAAATCCTTGCCTGCCTGTAGAACAAAATGTGCACTCGAGAGCGCAACCAACTTGCGAAGAAATACATAAAGTTCCTCTATCCTCCTCAGGAATAAAAACCGTTTCAATTCCATTTTTTCCACCTACATCTAATAGCCACTTTCTTGTTCCATCTGAGGAAAGATGGTCAAAATTTATTTCTGGAGTAACAATCTTAGCGTTATTTTTTAGTGTATCTTGAAATGACTTTGCAACATCTGTCATTAACTCAAAATGGTCTTCATTAAAATGATAGATCCATCGTAAAAGCTGTTTAGCTCGATAAGGCTTGTGCCCGAATTTTTTTATATATTCAGTTAGCTCTTCTAAATTATATTCAAGCAAATTATCCAAAGATTACTTTATCCAAAAAAATAATCAATTTCAATTTTAGCATTTTCTAATGAATCTGAACCATGAACAGCATTTGCATCTATACTTTCTGCAAAGTCTGCTCTGATAGTCCCAGCTTTCGCCTCTTTAGGGTTAGTTGCTCCCATTAATTCACGATTTTTCAATACAGCGTTTTCACCCTCTAAGACTGTAATCATAACTGGTCCAGAGGTCATAAATTTTACTAAATCATTAAAGAAAGGGCGATCTTTATGAACTTCATAAAAACCTTCTGCTTCTTCTTTACCAAGATCAATCATTATTGCGTTTACAATCTTTAATCCAGATTTTTCAAAACGTGAATAAATTTCACCAATCACATTCTTTGCAACTGCATCAGGCTTAATAATTGATAATGTTTGTTGTATTGCCATACTTAATTCTCCAAAACAATTAATATATTTACGAAAGAGCGTTAAAATAACATTTTTACACTATAAAATAAACGAAATTCAATCAAAGTTATCATGTTTCTAACAATCGCTTTTTATCATTTTGTTAATCTCGAAAATATAGTAACTATTCGAGAACATATAAATAAATTTTGCCAAGATAATCAAATTAAAGGTACCATTTTGTTAGCCACTGAAGGTATCAATGGAACAATATCTGGAAAGGAAAATAACATCCAGAAGTTCTTAATTTTTATTAAAGAAAATGAATATTTTAATAAGAAATTTAATAAACTTAAACACAAAGAATCATGGGCTACTGAAAATCCATTCTATCGAATGAAAGTAAGAATCAAAAAAGAAATCGTAACTCTTGGTATTCGTGGTATTAATCCTTCAAAAAAAGTAGGTAAATATGTTTCTCCTCAAGATTGGAACAAATTAATAAGTGATCCTGAAACGACAGTAATAGACACAAGAAATAGTTATGAAGTTGATATCGGTACATTTAAAAACGCTATTAACCCAAGAACAGAAACATTCAGAGAGTTTCCGGGTTATATTAATACTCATCTGAATCCAAAAAAAAATAAAAAAGTTGCAATGTTCTGTACGGGAGGTATTCGCTGCGAAAAAGCGACTTCTTTGATGATTGAGAAAGGTTTTGATGAGGTTTATCACCTTCAAGGTGGTATCTTAAAGTACCTTGAAACAATACCCAAAGAAGAAAGTTTATGGGATGGTGAATGTTTTGTATTTGACCAAAGAGTAGCTGTTACGCATGGTCTTAAAGAAGGGCAATATGACCAATGCTATGCATGTAGGCATCCCTTATCCCCCGATGAAATAAATTCAAAATATTACAAAAAAGGTATTTCGTGTCCTTATTGTTTCGAAAAATTAACTACTAAGAAAAAGGCTAGCGTAATTGAGAGACAGAAACAAATAGAACTTTCTAAACTTAGAGGTGAGGATCATATTGGAAAAAAATTAGAAAAAATTAGTCTAAAAGGTAAAGTTTAATTTAACTAAGCTTTTGATTTATAATTTTCACTCAAACTTTCTTCATTTATTTCTAACCCTTCTGAAAGATTGTATAAATCAGTATTTGATAATTTAACAGCCTCTTCAGCAGGAAGATTGTGTCTATTCGAATAAACTAAAGCATCAGAATGAGGAAGTAATTGATCACATTGATTACAATAAGGGAAAATATTAAAAAGCCCTACTTTATGAGCATAGCGAAGTAATTTAAATTTTTTTTCATTCAAAATTTCAAGAACTGGCTGTTCGAATGCATTCCCTAAAATAATTTTATTATTGTAATCATAACAACATGGAATTACTTCTCCATCCCATTGAATTTGAAGAGGTCCTGACTCAGGTCTTCCACATGTTTTTTTTTCTAATTGAATTTCTTTTCCAGAACGATCTCTATAATCACGACCATCACCAAAGTTATGCGGTTTCCAGATTTCTATAGCATCGACTAAAGGCTCCCAAAATTCTTTGAAATTTTGTTCATCTTTCTTATTTTCAGGAAGAGTTAGGTAAGAAATTTGGATTTTAGTTTTAAAATTTTGTTTGTCTCTTAATTTTATAAATTTTAATAGTCCATTTTTTGTTCTTTCAAAATCAAGGCCTTGCATTACCGTATTGTAAGTATCTTCCCCCATACCATAAAAACTAATTCGAATTTCATCTAAACCAGCTTCTAAAATTTTTTGTGCACGTTTACTATTAAGTACTGAACCATTTGAAATTATATATGTTGATAATCCATTTTTTTTTGCGTAGGCAATTTTTGATTCTAAATTTTTATCAAGCATGGGCTCACCAAACCCAGTAAGAACAATATGTTTGGCTCCAAGAGTTACAACTTCATCAATACTTTTTTCGTATTTGTCTTGGTCCATAATTCCGTGCTCACGCCCATGCTCATGTTCGTCTCTTGGGCACATAATACATGAAGCATTGCAATGATCAGTCACTTCATACCTTACTTCTGGATGTAAAAGTTGGGTAATTGGTTTTTCGATAGGAAGCTTCTTAAGTAAATCTTCTAAACTTGATTCTTCAAAATTAATACTTCCATCTTTCAAAAGACTATCTTGTAAAAATCTAAGATTTTTATCTAGATTTCTTATTGGAATAATTACTTTAGAATTTGCCATAACTAATATTACCTCAATTCTTAATGACCTTCATCTTATCAATTACATTATAATATGTTATTTAAAAAGAAAAATGCTGAGAAAAACATATGAAAAAAATAAATTGGGCAATACTAGGTGCTGCTAGAATTACCGGAAAGATGATACCAGCAATTATCAATAGCAAATATGGGGAATTAAAGGCTATTGGTAGTCGTCGCTCAAATTCAGCAAAAGAATGTATTAAAAAACATGCTCCAAATTATGCTTCAGAAATAGAGTGTTATAAAGGATTTGATCAAATTATTAATAATAATGAGATTGATGCTATTTATATTCCTTTATCAAATGAAGAACACACTGAGCCTGCATTAAAAGCTATACAAAATCAAAAACATGTTCTTATTGAAAAACCAATGGCAATAAAATCTAAAGATGTTCAAAACTTAATAGATGAAGCTAAAAAAAATAATGTAAAAATTATGGAAGGATTTATGTATGCATTTCATCCTCAATTTGATCGATTACAAAATATTATTCATTCTGGTATTTTAGGACAAGTAAATTATGCTCACTCAATGTTTTCTTTTCCAATAAAACCAGCTAGATTCTATCGTATCAATAGAGAAATAAGTAGCGGCGGAGGTGCTTTATGGGATATAGGGCCATATGCAATTCATACTTTACGAAATTGTTTTAAAGAAAACCCAATAAGGGTATATGGCCAATCGAAACTTAATGAACACAATGCAGATATTTCAACAACTGGAATGATTGATTTTGGATCAAATAAAAAAGGAACTTTTGATATAAGTTTTGAATGCACAAGAAGGTCAGAATTTGAAATATTTGGTGAAAATGGAAGATTGAAATGCCCATTAGTATGGCAGCCAGATAATTTGCCAGCAAAAATAACTTTTACAACAGAAAAATCAGGCTTTAAAGAAGAAATTGTTCCTACAGCAAATCACTTTGATTTAGAAATTGATCACTTTAATAGCGCAATACTTCAAGACACTCATGTAAAACTTAAGCCTGAAGACGCTTTATGGAATGCTAAAACACTTGAAGCAATCCAAAAAAGTATATCAATTAAGGCATGGGTAACTTTATAGATGGAAAAATATTGGATTTTTGATTTTGATGGTACTTTAGTTGACTCTGAAAAACCAATTAGGAAATGTTATCAAAAAATAACAATGTCAATAGCCCCCTCAAAAATAAAAAAAGCTGAGGAAATAATTATAGGCCCTACATTAAAAGAGACAACAAAACTTATATTAGGGCCTGAAAATAGAAGTCAGCATGAAAAATTTATGGAAATGTTTAAAAAACAATATGATGAAAAATTTCTATTCGATACCAAACCATATGTTGGAGTTCTTAAAACATTAAAAGAATTAATTAAAAGAGGCGATAAATTAGCAATTGCAACCAATAAAAGAAAAAAACCAACTTTTAAATTAATCGAATACTATGGCTGGAAAAATTATTTCCAGTGGATTGGTTGCACTGATGAAATGAATGAAGAAATAAAAAATAAAAACAAATTAGTAATGTCTTTTGTCAAAGATAACCCGCTATTTTCAAGCGCTTATTTTGTTGGAGATACTAAAAATGATGGTGAGGCAGCAAAAAATAATAATCTAAAGTTTATCAAAGTTAATTTTGGATATGGTGAAAAACAAAATTGGAGTAATATTGATATTCATGACTCAGTTAACAATTTTAAAGAGTTAATTCATATTAATTAAATAATTATGAGTTGGTACGTTATTCACACTAAGCCTAATGAAGAAAAAAAAGCATTAGCTAATCTAATCAATCAAGAATTTACTTGTTATATGCCCATATATGCAAAAGAGGTAATTAATAAAAATAAAATAAAAATAAATTCTGCCCCACTTTTTCCTAGATACCTTTTTATTGAAATTAATCAAATGTCGATACAAAAAAATTTTGGATTAATTAGATCTACTATTGGAGTTCACAAGTTGCTTAAAATTGGAGAAAATCCAATAAAAATAGATGATGATATTATTTACGAAATAAAAAAGGCTGAAAAAGAAAGAGAGAATAAAATAGAAAAATTTTTTGAATCTGGTGAAACAGTGCAAATTAAATCAGGTCCGTTCAAAGGTATAAAAGCAATTTTTGAATGTGAGGACTCTAATGAAAGAGCAGTATTATTTTTCGAACTTTTAAAAAAACCTACACGAATTAATGTAGATAAAGTTAATATAAAAAAACTTACTTAGGTATCTTATAATCTTTCACAAATAATTTTAATTCTTTTTTTATTTTTTCTTCAGTCAAAGATGGAGTACTTTCAATCCATTTAATTATATCTTTATTTTTATACTCATTATCAAATTTAGATTCTGCTATTCTTATCTTCTTATGTTTTGTAGGTTTCGTAGATTCATTATCAGCCAAAAGTTCTTCATATAACTTTTCTCCTGGGCGTAATCCAATTAATTTTATTTCAATTTCATCTTTATGTAATCCAGATAAACTAATCATGTCTTTAGCTAGATCTAAAATTTTGATTGGTTGCCCCATTTCTAGAACAAAAATATCTCCCCCTCTACCCATCATTCCTGCCTGTAAAACAAGCTGGGATGCTTCTGGTATTGACATAAAATATCTTGTTATATCTGGATGTGTAACTGTCACTGGACCCCCTTTCTCTATCTGTTTTTTAAATAAAGGTATGACACTTCCACTGCTTCCTAGAACATTTCCAAATCTTACAATTACAAATTCAGTTGATATATTAGTTTGTAAATTTTGACAAAAAATTTCAGCTAAACGCTTACTAGCACCCATAACATTTGTTGGATTTATTGCTTTATCAGTTGAAACTAAAATAAATTTTTTAACTTTAAATAATTTACATATCTGTGCAAGATCATGAGTACCTTTTGAATTATTCATTAAAACTTCTGAAACATTCTCAGTCTCCATTAGGGGGACATGTTTATATGCAGCAGCATGAAAAACGATACTAGGTTTAAATCTTGCAAATAAATCTTTAATTCTTTTTTCATTTTTAATATCTGCCACAATAAATAGAATCTTTGTATTTGATGACTTTAATAAAGACTGTTCCAGTTGGTATAAAGCTGCTTCAGAAATATCAACACATAATATTATCTTTGGTTTAAATTTTAGCGCTTGACGAGTAAGCTCTGAACCTATTGAGCCACCAGCACCAGAAATCATTACGCTATCATTTTGAATAAGCCTTTTGAGGCCAGAATTATCTAAATTAACAGATTCTCTTCCTAGTAAATCTTCAACATCTACTTGCTTAATTTGTGAAACACTCAATCTTCCACTACTAAGGTCCTCAAAATTTGGAATTGTTAATAACTCAAGGTCTAATTCTTTTATAATATTTAAAGCCATTCTTCGATCCTCATAATCAGAAGATGGCATAGCAATCAAGGCTGTTTCAATATGAAATTTTTTATAAAGTTTTGGCAATAATTCAATACTACCTAAAATCTTAACGCCTGAAATCTCTGTACCTTTTAATAATTTATCATTTCCTAATAAACCTATAACTCGCCAATTTGGATTAGGTGAAAGAGCTTTAACTAGTGCTACGCCTTCTTTACTTGTTCCTAAAACTATTGCATTTTTAGGCTTAATAGAAGATGAATTAAATTCAAGAGCTTCTCTCAAATATCTATAGGTAATCCTACTGCCAAACATAAACAATAATACGAGTAAAGGATATAGAAGAATGATTGACCGAGGAATAGCGGGTTGCTGATGATAGAAAAAAGAGAAGTATATAGCAATTAATAAAGAAGAAGAAAATATAGCTACAATAATTCTTTTTAAATCAGATATACTTGAAAATCTCCATGATGCCCTATGAACTCGAAAGGATAAAAGAAATATTATTTGCGTAATTAAAACAACTAACAAATTATTTTTCATTGAGTTAATTTGAACAAAAGGGATCTCAAAATTAAATCTTATAATGTAAGCAAAAAACCAAGCGCTTGCTATTGCAAGTAAATCATGGGATAGAATAATCAAACTTCTATTTTTTACTATCAAATTTTCAATATACTTATTCATTATTTTGATGGCTTACTAAATATTTAGCCCATATTATATCTACAAATCTCATGATTAAAACAAAACAAAAAAATAGTAAGATAAACATAAAAGTAATAATTTTATTATTATCTGTTGTTAAGGCTATCAATCCAACTAGTCCTGAAAAAATCATTAAAAAATATGAAAATAAAGCTATTTGTTTGTGAGAATAGCCACTAAGAATAGCCCTTTGGTAATAGTGACTTCTATGAGCTTGGGTTAAGGATTCTTTATTAATCAAACGTTTTATTAAAGTAGTAGTTGCATCAATTATAAATGGAGAAAAAATTATTATTGGAAGCCATAACGGCCACAACAATTTTTGCCAGCCTATTATTCCAACAGCACCGCATAAGAATCCTAAAGGAATTGATCCAGTATCACCCATAAAAATTTTAGCAGGAGGGTAATTAAAAAATAAAAAGCTTATACATCCAGCAACTATAATAGTGTTTAAGATTGCAAAATCGACTTCACCTGCAAGAATGGAAATAATTGCATAAAAACTAAATCCAATGATTGACATCCCTGTTGCAAGACCATCTGAACCATCCATAAAATTATACAAATTTATTATCCAAACCAAGACAAATAAAAAAGTTATTAGTAACAAATAACTTAGTTGTAAATTTAAGATGGTAAGGAATATAAATGTAGTTAGAAATTGAACAGCAAGACGAATTGATGGCTTAATTACTATAAGATCATCTAAGAACGATAGAAAGAGTAAAACTAGTAAAAATGGAATTAAATAAATAAATTGAAAGTTATAAAGTAATATCGAAATTATTATTGAAATTATTATTGCAAGGCCACCAATCTTTGATTTAGGTTTGATATGAAGAGATCGGTGATTGGGTATATCAATAAATCTACTAAATATCTTAGACTTTAAGATATAACCTATAAAAACAGTCGAGAGTAAAAGTGTAGTTGTAAAAGCAAATAAAAAATGCTTTGAATACAAAAAACTAATAAATAAATTGTCCATCCAATCATTTTATCAGAGGAATCAATTCGATGGATTAATGAAGATTGGAAATAAGCTACGTTAAATTTTGAATATAAAAATCTTTCCAATGATTAACTAAAATTTTGGAATCAAATTCAATTCTAGCTCTTTTTTGCGCCGCCTTACCAAAAGTAGTCATCAATTTTTGATTAGAATAAGCATAAACCATCTGATGAACTATGCCCTTAATATCTCTTGGTTTATGTGTAAGACCAGTTTGATTTTTTACTATAGTATCTGATAAACCATAAATATTTGAAACAATAGCTGGAATTCCAACTGCTGCCGCTTCAATCACGACAGTTCCAAAACCCTCACGATAGCTTGGTAAGCAAATTATATCCGACATAGCTAATAAATCTTGAGGGATTTTAGTATATCCTGTAAAAATAATATTTGAAGAATGATTCTTTGTATTAAAGACAATCTCTTCTTCATCAGGCCCCGCTAAAATTAAATATGCTGACTTTAAATTAGCTAATATGAACGCATCTATAAGATCATTTACACCCTTTTCTTTATTTAATCTACCAAGATATATATATATAAAAGCCGAGGATGGTATTTTAAAATCTCTTCTAAGAGAATCTCTTATTTTTTTGTTAGACTTAAATTTTAATAAATCAACTCCACATATTGAACCACTTCCAAAAACTAAAGTTTTATTTTTTTTAAGTATTTTTTGATTTAAAAGAAAATTATATTGTGACTTACTATCAACAATATTTTTGGTGGTTAAATTACCTATTAATTTATCAATTAACCTTAAAATTTTTCTAATTAAGCCTTTTCTGGTAACCCAAACTTGCCCAGTAAAACAATGTATTCTTAATGGGATAAAAGCTATAAATGCTGCAAGCATTGCCAATAAACCTGCTTTAGGTGTTATAGAGTGAACAGCATCAAATTTATTAGTACAAAATAAAAAAATTAATCTAGTAAGTGAATAAAAATCTGAAAAAATATTAATATTTCTTGAAAAATTAATATTAATTAACTTTATGTTTAAATTATTTTTATTTAAAAAATTTGGATTTTGAAGATTTGTAACGAGGGTTAAATTATAATGATTTGATAGTTCTCTTAGATGATTTAATAAAAAAGCATTAACTGCAAAATCAACAGTAGCTACAAAGCATATTGATTGTTTATTTTCCATTAAAAACTCTATGGAATAAAGCTAGAATTAAATTAATACGATCAGGAATAATCTTAAAAATACCTCTTCGTTTCATCGTTGATAAATTATCTTTATGTCGATTATGTATAATTAAAGGCGTAGCTATAAAAATCACTTTAAATCGATATAGCTTCGACATAATACCGATCCAAGCATCATGAAATATTCCTGATTTAATTGGAATTGGTAAAACATTCTTTAAAATATTTCTTTTAAATGCCATGCAACAACCTGTAAACGAATTACTATAGATATTTTTTAAAAGGCCATTAGAGCTTCCGATTTCTGTAAACAAAGAATGGCTTACTAAATTACCATTTTGAGTTATTTTTGCATCATGAACTATTAGATCAACGTTGTTTATTGTGAAAAAATTTCTTACAAAAGAAACTTTGTTATCAAGCCATTCATCATCTTGATCACTTAGAAGAATAATATCTCCATTAGCAACTTTCAATGACTTACTAAATGCTGATACTGCACCAATATTACTGGTGTTTCTAATTAATATTATACGAGAATCTTTAAAATTTTCGATAATTTCTACTGTATTATCTACCGAACAATCGTCAACGATAACTAGTTGGTCTTTTTTACTCAACTGACTTAATATTGATTGAATTTGAATCTTAATAAATCTAGATCCATTATATGTAGCCATACAAACTGTTATTTTCAAAGTTTAGCCCTTAATAAATTTAGTATTATTTTTTTTAGCTACAAGAGTCCAATGCCAACAAAAATTCCTAATAATTGGCAAAGATAAAATAAAATCATCAAAATATATAATTAATTTCTGTAACCATATTGGTAAGTCTATAGATTTATCCTGGGGTAATTTACTATTAACTATAGAAAGTAATGTATGAATAAATCCAAATAAAAACCATATACTTTGGATCTTTTCTAATTTTAAATTAGATTCGTTAAGAAATAATTTAAAATCAGAATAAGTAAAGCCTTCTGTTTCTGAATCTCCTATAGAAACATCTGAATGTTTTGAACTAGTATATTTTTCTATCCTTAGAAGTTTTTTTAAAAATCTAATACAAGGATAAATATAAAAATAAGGCCAACTGTTAGGCTCAAATCCCACGATCAAAATTCCATTTGAGCTTAAAGCACGTCTTGCCTCTTTAAAAAAATTAATTGGTGAAGGTAGATGATGTAAAGCGCCAACAATCATAATTGCATCCAAACTATTATCTTTACAAGGAATTTTTTCAGCATCAGAAACAACATAAACTGTTTTTGCGTTATTTTTTTTATTGCTTTTTGCAAGCTTTACCATTTCAAATGATATATCACTTTGTATAATTGTTATTTTCGGTTTAGTAATATTTTTAGCGTCATTGCCATCACCAGAACCTACCTCCAAAATAACAGAATTATCTTTGAGTTCGTTAATAATTTTTAAATATTTCTGGTGATAATGGGTTACATGAAAAGAATTAATCATATTTATCTCACCATAGTGATGGGCTTCATGATCATGATATTCAGCTTCTAAAGCTTTAAATTTCTCTAGATTTTTAGGAAGTAAAATAGGTATACCATCTTTGATACGATATGTTAACATTGCCGATTTTGATATCAGCTCATTTTTCTTCTTGTCATATGTAAGTGGACTCTTAGTTACCGGACAAACAAGAATATCTAATAATTTTTTATCCATCATTTCATTCCTTACGTATTTCAAAATTAAGCATTGAATTTTGTTATTAATTTTTTATTAATTTCTTCTGCAACCCAAATACTGTGATCTATCTTCCCAGAAAAGACTTCAATATAATCATCTGTATTTGTAATTATTGAAGGTCGTTCATCACTTTTATCTCTTCTTGGAAGAACCATTCTTGGGCCCTCAAGAAAATCAATAAGTTTAGATTTTTTAAGAGCAGGAATAAAACTACTACATTTTTCAATCATCATATTAAAATACTCTTTTTTATCTTTATTTCGCAAAGGTGAAGTTTCTTTTGACAACCAGTCTAAATTTAATTTAGTGTTTACCTCAGAATCAATCACTGATAAATCAACATGATATAAAAGAAATTTATTAGTTCTTCCAAAAGGTAAAATAGTTAAAAATGGTCCATCCATAATTGTTATGCCAATTCTATCGATATCTAATTCAATAATAGGAACAACCGTATATTCATAAAGTCTTTCTGGAACCATGATACCCAACTGTTCAGTAAGGTAATTACTAGCACCATATGTTGCATTAATAACCACATCAGCATTAACCACTTTTCCAGAAGAAATCTTTAAATTAAAAAAATTATCGTTTTTACTTATTCCTTCAACCATGGAGTTTAAGGAGATATCAATATCATTTTTTTTAATATTTTCTTTAACTATTTCACGAAGTATTTCACAATCATATACAACTTCGTTACAAATAATCCCTTTTTCAACACCTTGAAGCTTTATTGGTAAATCCTTACTATTAATTTTTTTATAAGGAACTCCTAGTTTTTCACAAAAAATTAAATATTCATTTACGTTAGTAAGTGAATTATTATCTGCAATAAAATAAGTATTTAAAAAATTAGATTGTATGCATTCTTTATACTTATTTTTAAATAAATCAAATCCTCTTATTGATTGAATCCCAGTCTCAAGATCACGTGGGTAATGAAAACCTAAATGTAATCGATTTTGATTATTCATAGAAGCTCCCAGAAGAATATCTTCGTTAGCTTCGAAAACTTTGACAGATAAGCCAAGATTAGATGCCTTTAAAGCAATTTCTGCTCCAAAAATGCCACATCCAATTATTGCAACATTAATTCTTGGTTCCATTTTATGAATTATAAATTAGAGTGAAAACCCATCATCAATAACAAAATTTTGACCAGTTATAAATTTTGAAGAATCAGATATCAGAAAAATAAGTGTATTTGCTACATCATTTGGATCTAACATCCCCTTTTTTGAACAAAAAGAATTGTATGCAGAAACAAATGCTTTAGGCTGATTATCCTTTATACCGCCTGGACTTAAACAATTGACTCTAATTTTATCTTTTTTAAAGTATTGAGCAAAATATTTAGTCATTTGAATAATAGATGCTTTTATTGAAGAATATTCAACAGGCAATGTCATTTCTGTATTTTTATAAATCTGAAAACGAGGTGGTAGAATTCCGTATACAGAACCCATATTTATAATATTCCCACCCTTATGTTTTTTAAAGAAGATTCCAAATTGCTGAGAAGTCAAAAAATAACCTCCAACATGAGTAGATAAATTATCAGAGAAATCTCTGTAAGAAACATCTTCGACTTGCTTTCCGAAATTCTTATTCTTTGGATATGCATTATTGACTAGACAATCTATTCCACCAAATTTTTTGGAAACAATCTTAATTACTGAATTTATTGATAACTTTTTGGTGATATCCATTTTGGTAGCGTAAAAATTATTTGGATAATCTCTCTTCATTTTGTTAATAAAACCTTTAATAGACGAAGTCTTAATATCAGTTAATATAGCGACTCCACCACTAATTAATATTTCTTTTACGAATGCTTTACCTAACAGTCCAGCCCCACCAGTTACAACAACAACTTTATTTTCTAAAATCAAAATTTCACCCCACTATTTTCTTAAAATAATTAATTGTTTCTTTTAGTCCATCATCAAGGCTTACTAAAGGCTCCCAATCAAGCTTTTCTTTTGCCTTAGTTAAATCAGGTTGTCTTTGACGAGGATCGTCTAATGGTAAAGGCTTAAATATAAGTTTTGATTTTGATGTGGTAAGTTTTAAAACTTTTTCAGCTAATTCAATCATAGTAAATTCTGAATTATTACCAAGATTTATTGGGCCATTAATATTTGATGCAGAATTCATAAATTTAGTAATACCATTAATTAGGTCATCTACATAACAAAAACTTCTGGTTTGATCCCCATCTCCATAAATCGTTATATCCTCTCCTTTTAAGGCTTGAACAATAAAATTACTTACCACTCTTCCATCAAATGGATTCATTTTTGGGCCATAAGTATTAAAAATCCTTGCAACTTTAATCTCTAAATTATATTGCCTGTGATAGTCAAAAAATAATGTCTCAGCACAACGTTTTCCCTCATCGTAACAACTTCTAATCCCGATTGGATTTACTCTACCCCAATAATCTTCTTTTTGGGGATGAACTTCTGGGTCACCATAAACTTCTGAGGTTGAAGCCTGAAGAATTCTTGCCTTAGTCCTTTTTGCAAGCCCCAACATATTAATTGCGCCATGAACACATGTCTTAATCGTTTGACTTGGATCTTTTTGATAATGAACTGGGCTTGCCGGGCAAGCTAGGTTATAAATTTGATCTATTTCAGAATAAAAAGGCAAAGTTACCTCATGTCTTGTAGCTTTAAAAAATGAATTTTTAAGTAAATTTTCAATGTTATCTTTTGAACCTGTCGAATAATTATCAATACACAAAACATCATTATCATTCTTTAATAACCACTCGCAAAGATGTGATCCTAAAAACCCTGCTCCCCCTGTGACTAAAACTTTAGTTTTCATATTTTTCCATAAGGTTTTATTTAAATTTATATTTTTTCATTTTTTCATTTTTAGTTAATTTGTATGCATCAAGACCAATTGAGTCTTCTCCAGGTCTTGGAAGAACAAAAGCAACAACTTCCTCAAGAAAACCCATTCTAACTCCGGCATGATAAATCCTAAGAGCTAAGTCTATGTCCCAAACCTGATTCCACTCTTTTCTCCAGCAATTCAAATTATATTTCATTCCTTTTAAATAAGATCTATATAGCCAAGTTGAAACTCCACCGATTTTTGAGCTATTTATACTAGTTGTTCTTGTATAATATTTATCCATAGCCATGACTCCTTGAACTATTTTTCTTTTTCCAAATCGTTCTTCTTCATAAAGACCAGATACAAATTCATAATTTTTATCTATAGCAAATTTCAAAAGTTTCTCGATATGATCTGGTGACCATGTATCGTCATCATCTAAGCGAGCTATCCATAACCCAGAAGCTAAATCCATTGCCTTATTAGTTGGTGCAGCGCCTCCAACAAACCAATGATTTTCTATATTTTGAGGGTAGTGTCTTTCTCTTTTTTTCATGTTATAAAATTTCAACCTTGGATCTTTTATTTTAGCTAATAACTCTTCTGTATTATCCGTACAACAATCACCAACTACAATTAATTCAATATTTTGGTAAGTTTGTGATAATGCTGACTTGATTGCACGATCAACTAAAATAGGCCCGCGATTAAAAGTAGGTACACAAATGCTTACTAGAGGATTTTTTTGACTTTTAATATAGTTATCTTCAAATCTAAAACGTGCATATTTAACTTTAATGGGCTCAGTAATTGAAAATCTTAACTGATTAAAGTTTGCAATTAATTTATCATAAAATGTTCTTCTATAGCTCATTCTTCAACCTATTAACTATGAAATTAACGAAGATACTGACCGCCATTTAAATCAATACAGGCTCCATTTAAGTGTCCCCAATGATCCTGACACAAATCAAAAATAATTTTTGCCAAATCATCTTTATCCAATAAATTACCTGAAAATATTTGTTTTTTATGTAATTCTTGCCTATCTTTAGTCATATCTTTAAACATGGTGCTATCTTGAATTAAACCAGGGGCAATAGCATTAATAGTTGACCCTTCGGGTATGTTTGGTAATAGTGACTTAATAAAAGAAAGTATAGCCCCCTTAGATGCAGCGTAAATAGGATCATAGCTTCCTTTTTGTGCTGATATCGATGACAATAGAAGTAGTTTCGATTTATTAGTAAGTAAAGGAAGAATATTTCTAATTAACTTAGCTTGACCGCTGAAATTAACTGATAAAACCTCGTCAATCTCTTCAAAACTATATTCCAATAAATTCTTACCAGGAAGAATACCTGCTAAAGAAACTAAAATATCAATACTAATTTTCTCAGAAATTAATTTTTGAGAAAAATCTATAATACTTTCATTATCATTTAAATTAAGATGAATTGATTCTGTATTTTTAGGGTTATTTAATAAATCATTCTTTAAAAAATATGTGGATATAACCCTATTATCTTGAGTATTAAACTTACTACAAATAGATTTTCCAATGCTTGAAGATCCACCTAAAATAATAATTGTTTTCATAATATTTACCTTAAAGTTTTGCCAGAAGAATTAACTCCTATAATGTTTAAAGATTCATCTTTGAAAATTTTACCTGTCTTAGTTTTTACCCAGGTTAAAATATCTGCTGCATAACGCGGAGCACATATAACTAATAAATCAGCGCACAAAAAATTTTTGATGCAGTTTTTTGGTTGAGATACCTTTATACCGTCTAAAATCAAATGGTCTTTTGTTCGTGGATCAGAATCAACAACAATCACTTTATCTGAAATTTTATAATCTTTAAGTAAAGATCTTAAAAGGTCTGTTACACCCCATAAAATAATTTTCTTATTGTTACTAGTTAATTTTTTTATCTTATTTCTAATACTAGTAATTTGAATATCATTTTGATTAAGTTGCTTTAGGCCACCAATTATTGATTTTTTTGCTACTGAAAATTCATTTACGTTTACTTTTGATGAAGTTTTACTAATTCCACCTTTCTTAAATATTGCTACAAAACCATAAGGTCGGCTGCAAACATTATCAAACTCGATTAAACTAAAACCAACCTTTTCTGCTATCAAACTTAATGAAGATATTGTAAAGTGATTAACATGTTCAAATTCTTGTAACAGAAGATTATCTGGATAAAGCAATAAATTAGGTACCTCACAAATCATGACTCCGCCTGGCTTTAAAGCTCTGTAACATTTCGATAAAAATTGCTTAACATTCAATACATGTTCTAAAACATCGTAATGAGATATTACATCAACTAAACCTTCTAAAGTATTGATATCAATCGATTTATTTTTTAAATCTTTAGTTACTTCAATTGAAATTAATTGATTAAAATATTGTTTAATTTTTTGATGAAACTCACCTGGGTCATTGCCTCCAATTTCCACAAATACCCCATCTGGCACTCTATATTTGTTAAGAATTCGAAGTCTTTCTTTAATCGAATATGGTAAGCTTATTTCCTTAAATCCAACATTTCCATCCTCATGATATTTCATTAAATCATTATTATTTGGACTTGGTGAAGTAAAACAAAATCCACAATTGCGACAAATTGAAATATTTACTGGAAATTCCCAAGTATTAAGTCTCCTAACAACAATACTTTTACTTGACCACATTAACTCTAAGTCATCACTTCCACAACACTCACATATTCTCAACTCGGTCTTTAGGCTATTAATTTTAATTTCTGTCAATCTTCTAATCCTTTTTTTGAAATATAAATTCAGCAATTTCAAAATCTAATAATGAGTCAATATCAATTGATCTCTCTTTTGGAATAATAACTTTTCGAACTCGACCTTCAAATATTGATTTTTTATTCAAAACAAAAGATGGGCTTACTGCATACCCAACGGTAGTCATATCATATGTCTTAGGACAATCTTGGCGCCTATTTATTCCTTCCTTATCTGATTCAAACAAATTAACATAGCCTCCAACATCTTCTTTAACAATGTTAAAAAATGGGCTTCTATGAGATTCGGTTACAGCAATTACAATATCAGTTTTGCCTTTTTGATATTCATCAATAATCTTATCTAGATCATTAGAGTCTCTTAATGGAGCTGTAGGAGGTATTGATAACATTAAATCGGGAAGACCCTCATCACTATTTTCAAGATATTTTAAGCCATGCTGCCAAGAAAGCCACTCAGGTGAATTATCAGTTGCCAACTCTGGTGGTCTAAGAAAAGGGACCTCTGCACCATATTCTTTTCCTATCTTAGCTATTACTTCCGAGTCTGTTGAAATTATTACCCTGTCAACTCTCTTTACCGACAAAGCATGCTCAATTGACCAGGCTATTAGCGGCTTTCCATTAAAAATTTTTATATTTTTATCGGGAAGTCCTTTTGAACCACTTCTTGCAAATATAAAAGCAACAATACTCACTTAACCAAAACCTTTTTGCCAGAAGAAGATGCAATCTTAATACTTTCAATAATATTTAAAACTTTTATACCATCTTGAAAAGAGATTTTAGGAGTAATTTTCTTATTTATACAATCAATAAAGTGTAACCATTCGTCCTTATAACTCCCATCTTGATCCATTTTATATTTATATATATTCTTCCATTTTGTTTTATCTGGTTCAAATAAATCAATGTCCCCAGTCAAGCCATTCCATCTTAAAGTACCCTTTCCTCCAATCACATGACATATCCTTGCTTTGTCATGGCGAATGAAATCTAGATTTAAAGAGGCTACTAAGTTACTTTTATTTTTACTCTCTTTAAATTTTAAGATGATATGTGCAGTATCCTCTACATCAATCTCAAGCTTGCTTTGATGGCCAATCTCAGCCTGTACAGATTCTACTTCACCAAAAATCCACCTCAAATAATCTAATTCATGACTAAGCTCAAGTAAAACTCCACCTCCAAGAATTTTTTTAGCTGAAACACTATCTCTGTAGTCAGTTTTTCGCCAATTAGGAAGGTACTGACCTACTTCACTTCTTACAGAATAAGCATTTCCAATAAGATTTTTATCTATCAAATTTTTAAATTTCATTAAAGAAGGAAGGAATCTTAAATTATAACCAACTGCTAATACGCAATTATTTTTAATTGCTTTACAATTTAATTCTTCTAAACCTTTTTGATTATCAGATATTGGTTTTTCAATTAAAACATGTACTCCTTGTCCCACCAAAGCGCTTGATATCTTGACATGTTCAGACGCAGGAGAGCAAATAATAGCTATTTGAGGTTGGAATTTAAGTGCTTGAGATAAATCAAAAAAAATCTTATCAGCATCTGCAGTTACTTCATTAGTTTTTTTATGTCGTAAAACACCTATTATACTCTCAGGAAAAATTTCCCTAGCAATACGCAAATGCTTTAATCCAATACTACCTAAACCAACAATTAATATTTTTTTAAGATCCACAAAATTCTCTTAATATTTTAAGACCAACTTCTCCACTCTTCTCTGGATGAAATTGACATCCAATTATACGATCACGCTGAATAACTGCTGGTATTTTTTCCAAACCATACAAACAATAAGCAACTGTATATTTATTATCTGTTAATGCCATATAAGAATGAATGAAATAAGATGAATCTCCAGATTCTATTGTTTTTAAAATCCCCTTATTCCAATGTAATTTTTCTTCAGGATTTATAAGTTTACTCCATCCAATATGTGGAATTTTATTAATAATACCTTCATTATTCTTAGGGGGGATTGCAACTACCCTTCCAGGTATAAGGCCCAAACCTTTAGTAAATCCAAATTCATCGCTTTCATCTAATAAAAGCTGCATACCAAGACAAATTCCCAATAAATCTATTTTCCGATTTGCGACTTCTTTAATTACCTTTACCAAGCCAAGATTCTCTAAGGACTGCATCGCATTTCTAAATGCCCCAACACCTGGCAAAATAATCTTTGCTGCATTTATAATTTCTTCTGGTTTTGAGGTAATTTTTACTTTTGCACCACAATGCTCCAACCCTCTTTTAACACTCAATAGATTACCAACTCCATAGTCAATAACTACAATCTCATTCAACAAAATATTCCCTTACTCCAAAACCTGCTTCTTTTGCAGTGTTTCTTACTTCATTTATATTTGATCTTCCATAATGAAGAATATCTGCCATTGCTATTGCTGAAGCACCTCCTTTATTGACAACCTCAACTAAATCTTCAGGTGAACCCATTCCGCCACTTGCTATTAAAGGAACCATCGATTGCTCTGTAACTGATTTTACAAGCATAGTATCGAAACCTTTTCTGGTACCTTCTTTATCAACAGAAGTTAGCAATATCTCTCCTGCACCAAGATCAATACCCTTTTTAACCCAGTCAATAACTTCCAAACCAGTTTTTTCACGGCCATTATTAGTATAAACTTCCCATTTATTATCACTTACTTTCTTTGCTTCAACAGACAAAACCATACATTGACTTCCAAATTCTCGAGAAATATTTTCTATAAGTTTAGGGTTTGAAACAGCTGCTGTATTAATTGCAACTTTATCAGCACCTGCTCGAAGTATATTAAATGCATCATCAACACTTCTTATTCCACCTCCAACTGTAATAGGTACAAAAATATTTTTTGTTGCTGCGCTAATAATATCTGACAAATGATTGCGGCCATATAAACTTGCAACACAATCCATATAAATCAATTCATCAACGCCTTGTAGATAATATTTAAGGGCATATTCATTTGGTGGGCCAATGATACGGAGACCTTCTAATTGAATACCTTTTATTAAATTCTCACCCTTAATATCAAGTCGAGCAATTAAGCGCAAATTTCTACCTAACTGCAAAGAATTATTAGTCATTTGAGATCGGATTTCTTAAGTGCCATTTGTTATTTTCGAAATACCATAAATGAGGTGATCTAAATTGATCAGTTAATAATTGAAAATATTTACGGTCCATAATAGGCTTTTCAAACATCCTGCTTGCTTTAGGGTACTCATTTTCTGGAATTGAAAGATATTTAAATAATTCATCTATAAATCTCTCTGGAAATTCGTGGTCAAACTTATTTACTAATGCAATCCCTTCTTCCCTATTTATCTCTCCAGATCTAATCTCTTGGGCAGCATCATAGCTAGCACGTCCAAGTCCAAATTTTATACCGGTAGTGTAATAATGAAGGTCATCAATACGATCATCAATACTATTGTATTTTGAATAAGTGCCAGGTGTTCTTTCTGGAGATGCTTGAAAATTTCCATTTGAAACTGCATAGTAATAGCACGATTGTGGATGCCATTTCAGATAATATCCCAAGTAATGAACATCAATATTTTTTTCTTTAATCTTATCTGGGTCTGCCGGCAGATAGGGTTGTAAGTCATTTTGACCTACTCCAAAATATTTTTTTAAGTCATGAATAGAAACGCCACCGAGATTAATTTTAGACTGATCATCTGAGGTAAAATAAGACCAATCTCTTTTTGCTGATTCTGTATCAGAAATTGGGTTCCCATATTCGGCTTCATTTTCTCCATAAAAAACTAGTGGTATATCATGCAAAATTGCCATTTTAGGTGCTAATGATTTTTGACCAAACATAAAAGCTTGAAAAGGATGAAGTAATAATTCAGTTGAAAGTCTAGTTAATAACCTATGGACAAGAGCATTTGGAGTCATTAAATAATTATCATGGCCAGCATGAATCCAAGCCTGAAAATTTTTCCATCCCCAGTCAGTGTAAATGTGAGGAGCCCAAGTAACTGTTAAAGGATGCATGTTATATTTAGTTTTTAATATATGTGAAGCATAAAAACTATCTTTTCCTCCTGAACCTGGCAATATGCAATCATATGAACCATCATTTTTTCTATGTTGATTACATAACTCAATTAATTGACGCTCACGATCTTCCCAATTAATTAAATTTTGTTTTTTTTCTGCAAAAATACAGGCATCGCAAATTCCTGCATCATTAAAATTAATTGTTTCTTTTACTGATTCTCGTGTGTGTTCATACTCAACTGCAGAGTTGGGACGCTGATTAGAAATTACACATTTTTTACAAAATATAGTTTTTTTTGGTAATCCATAAAGAGCTTTTAAATCTTTCTTATCTTTAGCAAAGTCCTTCAAGTTTATTGGGGATGGATATTTAATTTTTTTCATATTTTTTTGTTTGCCTTATTTAAATCAGCCGACCTTCCAACATCAAGCCAGGGTTCATGCATTGGGTATGCAATTACCTTTTGTGAACTTTCCATCAATTGTTCAAACAACTTTGGCATATCACAATGACAATCTTTTTCTAAAAATGATAATGCACTGTTAGATAACGCATATACACCTGCATTTATATGAGTTCTATTTATTGGTTTTTCTTCAAAACCTCTAATATCAACACCATCTAAGCGTACGACTCCATAGGGATTTTGCCATTCATATAAATTTACTGCCATTGTGGCTATAGAATTATTTTTACTATGAAAATCTAAAAGTTCGGCATAACTTATATCTGTAATTACATCACCGTTTGAAACAATAAAAGGTTCTTTAGTTTTAAGATTAAGTAAACTTAATGCACCGGCAGTACCTAATGGTTTTTTTTCACGAATATAATTAATATTAACACCCAATTTTTTTCCATTTCCAAAATAGCTCTCTATCATCTCACCTAAATAATTTATTGATATTATAAAATTTAAAAAACCTTCAGATTTTGCGCGCTCTATAATATGCTCTAGGATTGGCTTTCCTGACACCTCAAGCATTGGTTTAGGGCAATTTTCAGTATGTGGTAAAAGTCTTTTACCAATTCCACCAGCCATAATAACCATAATATTATTTCTCTCGTTTTCAATCCTAATGCTGTGCCTTAAAAATAGTCCAACTATATTTTTTTTATTATTAATAATTGGAACTTGGAAAATTTGGTTTAATTCCATTAACTTCAGTGCTGATTTTTTATCAAACTCCGGCGGAACTACTAATGCTTCATAATTAATAATTTTTTTAATTGAATCATTAATATTTAAATTTGCTAATAAACCACGTCTAATATCTCCATCGGAAATTGTTCCAATAAATTCATCTTTATGATTAACAACAAGCACTATTTTTAATCCACTATTATTCAAATTACTTATTGCTTCCTGGATTGATGAGTTAAATTTTAAAACTGATTTTTTCCAAAACTGTTCAGAATTTTTCAATGAATTCACCTTAATATTAATTTAAGTCAAAAAATTGTTTTTTTAAAATACCGTTTGATTTTTGGTTTTTAATAATGCTAATAATTTTTTTGCTCGCTCCGCCTTTACCATAGGGGTTTACTGTTTTTTTTAAACTTGCCAAAAACCTTTTTGAATGTAATTTTTTTATTGCTTTTTCTATGCAAGATCTTTCTGGTCTACAATTAATTACGCTGCTCGCCTGTAATCTGCCTTTTTGTCTATCGCCAATATTTATTGTAGGTATTTTAAATGAGGGTGCCTCAAGGAGCCCACTAGATGAATTTCCAATAACTCCATCCATATGACTCATACATGAGAGATAATGTAATTGGCCAAGAGATTTAAAAACTATTGCATTTAAGTTATTGGAAACAAATTTATTAATTAATTTTATTATAATCAAGCTACCTGTATCTGAATTAGGTAAAGTAAATATTAATCCAGTTTCTTTTAGAGGTCTTAAGACTTTGAGTAATTCTAAAAACTGTTTTTCGGTTGAGTCACTTTCTAAAGTTTCTGAATGAAATGTAATAAGATAATTTTTGTTCTTAAATTCAAAACCAAGATCATTTTCAAGTTGATCTCGCTTAATTAGCATTAAAGAATTAATACTATCTACACCTAACCCTCCTACATTAAATACTTTACTAGGCTGTTCTCCAAGTTGAATCACTCTTTTTTTATAAATATCATTTGCGACAAAATGTATATGAGACATTTTAGTAATTGAATGACGGAAAGCTTCATCAATAGCACCTTCTGTTAATTCACCACCATGTAAATGAGCAATTGGAAGACATTCGATAAGCGCTACAGAAGTTACTGCAAATATTTCAAATCGATCCCCAAGAACAATAATTAAATCAGGTTTTAATTCAGAAAAAATAGATGGAAATTTTAATTGGCAATTTGCCATAGATTTCAATAGACCTCTTGAGCTATTATCCCTTGATAAAATCTTTACTTTCCTATCAATTTTAAATCCATCATTCTCAATCTCTCGATATGTCATACCATACTCAAAAGATAGGTGAGTACCAGTAACTACAGTCTGGAGAATTAATTCTTTATCAGTCTTAATATTTTTCATCAACTTTTTTAAAAGTCCATAATCTGCTCTACTACTAGTAACTACACATATTCTTCTAAAATCTAGTTTATTCATAACACTATTAATTCGTCTTCATCAAAAACACGTGGGGCTTTTTTACCAATTATAAAATTCCACTTCATAGGGGAAATTCCAGTTCCAGGTCTTTTAGTGGTTAAATTATTTTTAGTAAATAATTCCCCTTTTTTAATTTTCTTCTTAGCTACAATCGATTTTCGTACTATTGACATATTTTTTATCTCAGATTTACTTGCTTTTTTAATAGCTTTCCCCAAAGACAACTCAATATTACGAATTAATTTAATCATTAACTTAAATTCTTTCGGTTCAAGACTTGCTTTATGGTCTGGACCAGGTAATTTCTGATTAAAAGTGAAGTGCTTTTCGATTATCTCTGCTCCTAAAGCTGCTGCGGCCAATGAAATCTCGATACCAGCTGTATGATCTGAATATCCTACAGAAACTTTCAATTTATTTTTAATTTCATTCATCGCATTTAGATTTATTTCATTAAGTGGTGCAGGATATTCAGATGTACAATGCAGAACTGTGATATCTTTTCGATCCAATCCTTTAGATTCCAAAATTTTAATAGCATCTTTAATTTCTTTTATGTTTGACATTCCGGTCGATAAAATAATTGACTTAGCAACTCCTCCCAAATGTTTAAGATAAGGAGCATTTGTAATTTCACCAGATGGTATTTTGAATATTTTTTGTCCTAATTTTGATAATAAATCTACGCTTTCTATATCAAATGCTGAAGAAAGAAATTTAATTTTTTGTTTTTTACAATGAGCTATGATTTTTTTGTGCATATCATGACTTAATTCCAATCGAGCTAACATATCCTTATGAGACTCACTATCGTTAGTATTTTTTATTTGATAAACAGTTTTTTTAGTTTTTTTAGTAACTAATTTATCAGCTTTAAAAGTTTGAAATTTCACATAATCTGCACCGGCTTTTTTTGCCTCATCAATTAATTTTTTTGCTAAAGATAAATCTCCGTTATGATTAACCCCAATTTCAGCAATAATTTTGATTCTGTTTTTCATAATTTGCTCAGCCTGTAAATCTTGATCTATCTTCTAAATCTTTCCTAACAGACAAGCCCATTCCAATTACAGAATTCTTTCCAATTGAAATATTATTTTTTATGCATGCTGAGCTCCCAATAAAAGTACCAGTCCCAATTTTTACATTGCCATTTATAATACAATTTGTAGAAACATGACATCCATCTTCAATCTGAACGTGATGCTCAATTAGTGCTTTTGAATTAATGATGCAATTATTGCCAATATTAACTCCTGCGTTAATGATCACTCCATGCATGATAATGCTCCCATCTCCAATATCAGCATAATCAGAAACATAAGCATTTGGTGAGGTAATTGTTGGCATAGAAAAACCAATTTTCGTGGTTTGAATAAAAATATTATTTCTTATATCTGTATTAATTTTCCCAATTGAAATGTGGGCATTTTTATATTGTTTGAATAAATCGACTAAATCATTATCAATCCCAATAATATTATATCCACAGACTTTTCTTCCTAATTCTTCTTTTTTTCCAATCAAACCAGCAATTTTAAATTTATCTTCCTGCTCTATAACATCAATACAAGATAACGCATGTCCACCAGCCCCTATTAATATTATTTCTGGTTTAGTCATTATTAAATTTTACCTATAAGGTTAGAGCTACTAGGAATATTTATTAATCTATCAGCAATTGATTCTGAACAAGATAAGTTCATTCTCGGATTATTGCTAAATTGTTTTAATCTATGCATTAATATCCAAGCAGGACGCGTCATCAATCCATTTTCATTTGTTAATGATAATATTTCATCACGATTGTTTTTATTTTGAAAATCTAGTAATAATGTTTGAAGCCAATAATTACTTTTGCATTCGTTTGGTTCTTTAAACAAACTAACGCCTTTAATTAATGAAATTTTATCCTCATATTTTTTAAACAATAATCTTTTTGATTTTAGTAATTTAGGAAGCTGTTCCAATTGAGCACAACCTAAAGCTGCGTTTATATTAGGAAGTCGATAATTAAACCCAATTTCATCATGTAAATAGTCCCATTTGTGATCTAATTTAGCAGTTGTTGATAAATGTTTGGCTTTTTTAGCGATTTCTTTGTTATTAGTCAAAATTGCTCCGCCACCACCTGTGGTGATAGTTTTATTTCCATTAAAACTCAAAGCGCCCATTAATCCAAAAGTACCAGTATGTTTATTCTTGTAATAACTTCCTATTGATTCAGCAGCATCTTCAATAACAAGAATATTAAATTTTCTCGCAATATCTACTATTTCATCTATTTTGCAAGGATGTCCAAAAACATGAGTAGGAATAATAGCTTTAATAATTTTATTTGTTTTTAAATTTATACATTTACCATCTTTCTGTTTGGTGAATTTATTTAAGTATTCGTAAAGTTTTTTTGGGTCAACACCTAAAGTATCTTCATTATTGTCAACAAAGTGGGGAGTAGCTTTAAGATAGCTAATTGCATTTGCTGTTGCTACAAAAGTAAACGTAGGAGCAAGAACTTCGTCGCCTTCTCCAACATCAGCCAATATTAAAGCCAAATGAATTGCAGCCGTCCCATTAACAAGAGCAATTGCATATTTAGCTCCTGTTAAATCGACTAAGCTTTGTTCAAATTGTCCAACAAATTTTCCAACTGAAGATACATATGTTGAATCAAGACATTCTTTCATATAATGCCATTCATTCCCATCAAAAACTGGCTCATGAAGACTGCAATCTTTTACACCAATAACATTATGAATTGAGTCTATTATTTGTTGGCCTATCTGTAAATTTTTTTGCATTTTTTATAAATTATAAATATTAGATTTATACAAATCCAAATTTTTTGAATCTAAAAACCATTTTGCAGTTTCCTCTAAGCCTTTGCAAAAACCCTCTCTATTGCCATACTTTGGTTCCCATCCAAATAATTCTTTAGCTTTTGAATTGTCTGCACATAACCTTTCTACCTCGGAATCCTTAGGTCTAAATCTTCGCTCATCATTGATAATTTTAATATCAGCATTCATTACCTCAGCAATAATTTCTGCTGTATCACCAATTGAAACTTCATAATTACTTCCTAAATTAATAACTTCGCCTAGCCCTTTTTTTGAATCAAGAGCTGCAATAAAGCCATTAACAGTATCTTTTATGTAATTAAAATCTCTTGTTGGAGATATTGAACCTAACTTAATTTCTTTTTTTCCATTAGCAATTTGGGTAATTATTGTTGGTATTACTGCTCTAGCGGATTGTCTTGGGCCATATGTATTAAAGGGTCTAATAGTTACGACAGGTAATGCAAAAGATGAAAAGAATGAAAAGGCCAACTGATCAGCTCCAATTTTTGAAGCAGAATATGGTGATTGGCCTTGAAGTGGGTGATTTTCTGTAATTGGAACAAATTTAGCTGTTCCATAAACCTCACTGGTTGAAGTATGTATAAATCTGTCAACATTAAATTCTTTGGCTGCTTGAAGAATATTTAGAGTTCCCTTCACATTCGTATCAATATAAGTTTCTGGAGAATGATATGAGTATGGAATAGCAATTAGGGCAGCAAGATGAATAATGGCATCACAATCTTTAACTGCTTCACGAACACCATTTGTATCTCTTATATCACCTGAAAAAACTTCGAATTTATTTTTTAATTCAGGTGACACTTTATCTAACCAACCCCATGAATTAAATGAATTATAAAGAACAAAAGCTTTAATATCATACCCTGCCCTAACTAAAGCTTCAGTTAAATGCGAACCGATAAATCCATCTGCACCAGTAATTAAAATTTTCATTAATTTAACCTTATTTATAAATTTATTATAGTTTGTTTATTAAGCATTCTTAAGTAATTATGTCTTTGTATGAACCGTGTCGTTTTACTTTGCCATCAGCAATTTCTATTATTTGTGAGCAATTTTTAAGTGTAGATAGTCTGTGAGCAATTATCAAAATAGTAATATCATTATCAAGACTTATAATTTCATTCATCACAGCTGATTCTGTCTCATTATCTAAAGCACTTGTAGCTTCATCAAAAATAATAACATCTGTTTTTTTGTATAAAGCTCTAGCAATACCAATTCTTTGTCGCTGCCCTCCTGAAAGTCGAATACCTCTTTCACCAACTACTGTGTCATACTTGTTTCTCCATGAAATAATCGAATCAGAAATTTTTGCTTTTTTTGCACATTGATAAACAAGCTCATAGTCAATTTCATCTACAGGAACTCCAAATGCTATATTTTCAAGGATAGTTGTATCAGCTAAAAAAATATTTTGTGGTACATGAGCAATATGAGATTGCCATGCTCTATAATTTTTATTAGTTATTTTATTATCATCAATATAAAAATTGCCTTTCACTGGTGATAGCAAGCCCATAATAATATCTATTAAAGTACTTTTACCACTCCCAGTAACACCAATTACTCCTATTTTGGATCCCTTTTTAATTTCATAATTAAAATCTTTTATTATTAAAGGGCCTTTTTTACTATATGAAAAATTAATTTTTTCGAGCTTAATTTTAGTTTTGAATTTGATTGGTTTTATTTTTTTTAAATTGGCGTAATCAGGTAAACCTTGATTAAGGTAATACAATATATCTCTTAATAATGCACTACAGCCAAAGATTGAAGACCAACTTGAATAGATTTGTTGTAAGATTGGTAACAATCTTTGTGCTGCTAAAGCAAAAACTCCAAGAATTGGTATAGCATTTGTTAAATTTTCAAGATTACTAGATAGTGAAAATGCCAATATAGCCAGTATTGTTATACCTAAAGCCTCAACAATAAATCGGGGTGTTTGTCCAATTATTGCTAACCCTGCCTGAGCTTTTCTTAAAGGTAAATCATAATTTCTAAAAATTTTACAATAAATTTCTTGAGTACCGTCAATCAATACGTCTCGAATACCACCAAATCCCTCTTGAAGTGACTTTATTAATAAGTTAGATTTAATGTTTATACTTTCACTATCTTTAAATAATTTTTTCTTAGTTACAAATAAAACAAAGCCATAAATACCTCCAAAACCAAAAATAATAATTAATGCTGCTAAAGGCTCAATAAGAAGAACAGTTGTAAAAATAGCAAGCAAAATTATTGTTGCACTAAAAATTAATAAAGCTGGCATTAAAACTTGAGTTACAACTAAATGTGTTTTGTGAGAAATACTAGCAATAAATTCACTACTATTTGTTGAAACTTGTTCAATATACGGTAAATATAGAGCATATCGATAAACAGAAATACTTAAATCAGCGCCAATAGCGTAAGCAAAATGAGTTTGAGTCCATAGTAAAATTAACCTCATCGCTCCAGCTAAAAGAACTGCGGATATGAAAAAAATAGTCATAGGAAATAATAATTCATTAGGATTTATAAAGCCCATTTCTAAGAAAATAGGATTTAACGTTTCTTGGTTAAAAACTGTCTCAGGGCTGGTAAGTGCTCCTAGAAATGGTAAGACGGCACCAATACTAATAATTTCAGCTAAAGAAACTCCAAGCATTAAGAAAATTAAAAAAATAAGCTGAATCTTTCTTCTAGTTTGAATATATGTCCATAAATTAAATAATAAATTTAAGATAGTTTCTTGTTTGTTATTTGCCATAAAATCTAAAATTTTAAAATTAAGTTTTTTATCCTAAAAGATGACATTCCGTCGTTTTTATATGTGTGATTTTTAATAAAATCTCTAGTATTAGTTTGTAAATTTTTTTCTTGAGAATCTTTACCTATTGAAATCTTATAAAAAATATTTAATAGTTCTTCTTTCGATCTTGGAATTAAAACTGCCTTTGATTTTTCAAAAAATTTACTAAAAGGCCAACCAGGGAAAATTGGACAAATTGATAATTTATTAATAATTAATGCATCAATTGTTGAAGTTGAACCAAAGGAAAGAAAATAATCAGAAAGATGAATTAATAAGCTTATATCTTCTTTCTTGTCGATGAATATTACATTCTTACAAGACTTACCTAAAATAAAAGATTCATGAATATCTTCTACAGGATGTGGTTTAACTAAAAAAGTTAAATTTGGAAAGGCTTTGGCTGTTTCAAATACTGCTAACTTCATATCATCAAGGACATTAGAATTACTAAACATATGATGAGATTTATCTGTATAAGTTGAAGCATATAAAATAATTTTTTGATTACTATTTAATTTGTATTTATCGCGAAGATTGTTAAGTATTTTTTTGTTTGGAAATACTAATGCGTCATGCCTTGGAGATCCAGTTATAAGTATTTTTTCTTTTTTTATTCCATGTTTTATTAAATTATCTTTAGAAGATTTACCCCAAACTGCCACCTTATCCGCTACAAAAAATTTCCATTCAACACCTTCAGGGCCTGTTAAACCAAATTGAATATCAAGTGATGGTATATTTAAATTCTTACCAATTAATTTATAAATTCTAGTTCTTGCATCCGATGCATCAGGAGAGATAATTTTTTTTGGCTTATATTTATTAAGAATATATTCGGAGATAATAGCTTGCTCTAATATTAAAGGAATATAACCATTAAATAAAACTTTTAAAGATAATTTTAATGCCTTACCATGCTTACCAAATAGAAATTTATTAGAATCTCCTTTTTGGATTTCAGAATAAATACTATTTATTTTTTTTAAAACTATTTTTTTAAAAGATTTAGATTTACTATCCAAATCTTTGTCCCAGAAAGACCATATATCCCTGTAGATAACACCCTGTATTTTAGGCAAACTAATAAAAGAACCACTTTGATCTGTTAGAACAACTATTTTAGCTTTCTTATCTTTTTTTAAGCTTAGAATAACTGGATGAAGAATATCTAAATACATCCTCGGCATAAATGCTAAAAATATAATTGCATTCTTAGGTAAATGATTATTACGTTTTTTTTTAAATGAATTTTTTATTTTTTTTCTTATCAACCACTCTCGAATTATTATAAATTTGGGCTTTATAAATAGTTTAAAAAAAGAAAATATTGATTTTGCTGAGCTAGCTGTAGTTAAATGTCTCCAACACATTTCAGCAGAAAAAACATCCCAATAAGAAACTTCATTAAAAGTTAATTTATCAACTAAATTTTGATTATTTGAGATATTAGCCCTTCCAAATTTTTTGACTAGGTCGGCATATTCAGATAATTCTTGGACAAATTTAGACATTAGGTAAATTGTTTGCCAATAAAAGATTTTAAATATTTATCTAAGCTCTTTGCTGAAAATTCCCAAGTCCATTTATCTAATACACATTTAATTCCATTTTTTGACATTCGATTCCATTTGTCTTGATTTTTAATCAATTCCATAATTGCTTTAGAAAATTCTAATGAATCTCTATCAGTTAAAATACCATTTTTATTATTTACAATAGTCTCCCTAAGACCAGCTTCTTTTATAGCAACAACTGGAGTTCCACAAGCCATAGATTCTAATGCAACCAACCCGAGAGGCTCTAAAAAGTTTGCACATACTGTTATTTTTGACGAATTGTATTCTTTAAGTAGAGTTTTATCATCGATTGAACTTACAAAGGTAACTTGGACATTATATTTCTTTGCTAGCATTTTTAACTTAATCTTATATGAGGTTAAATATTGATGGGCTCCATGAATAATTTTTAAACTTGGTCTTTCAGATTTATTTATTCTCCCAAGAGATTCGATAACAAATTCATGTCCCTTTGATGGAAAAAGTGAGCCTACTGATAAAATTATTTTTTTTCGGACTATTCTTTTTATTGGCTTAAAAAAATTAGTATCTACCCCTGGATAAATAACTTTAGGAAATAATCCATAACATAAATATAATCTCTCTCTTGAGTAAAAAGAAGTTGTGCAAATAGAGTCCGCGCAATTAGCGTTTTTCTTATCGATACCAGTAAAAAAATTTAGGCCTATTTTCCTCAAAAAATTAAATGGAAAAACAAAATATTTTTTAGGGTAATGAGGCTCAAAAACTCTAGCCATAGGTTCATGACATATATAAAAACTTGGAGTTTTTAAAAATCGTAATAAAAATGGACTATTTGTAATTTTGCATTGCATTGTTAAAACAAGATCATATTTATCTTCATCTATTTTATTAGCTAATTTTTTAGATTGAAAGATTAATGGAATTAGAGAAAATAACCTATTAACCTTTTTTGGGAATTTTTTTTGAGATTCATTTTGTATAAAAATTTTATTTGCAAATGGCTTAACATCCCATGTTGTTTCAGATTTATCATTAAAAATAAATAGATCAATTTTATGAACTTTACTCAACTGTTTAGTCCATTCAAAAACTGCTCTTTTAGCACCTCCGGGAGGTAGGTTATGAAATAATGCTATTTTCATAAATATGTAATTTGAATTTTTAAAAAATAATTCTTATGACTCAAAATTTTCATGAAGTTGTGAAACTCTAAAGGTATCTTCTTCGTATTGACCACCACCTCTTGGTCCTTTAGTCAAAATAAGTAAAACGGAATTACCATCAACTCCATGAAGTGAATGCCTTTCCATAATTGGTGACTCAAGCATGTCGCCAGATTTTAAAATACGTTTTTCAACTTTTTCATTTGGCATTTGTGTATAAGCTACGACTTTTCCAGATAAAACATAAGAATATTGAATAGAATCTTTATGATAATGATTACCTCTTATAGATCCTTTGGTGATAGTAATTAATGTGACACAATCTACTACAACCTGTTGAAGTATATCTGATATTGTTCCTCTCTCATCCTGATGAGCAATTTTTATTTGGTGAACTATCATTTATATTTATTCCTTTTTTTAATTAAATAATTTTGGGTTTAGGTATTGGGATAATAAATTTACCTCCAGAATTTTTAAACTCTGAAAGGTTTTCAATAATTTCATCAGCAAAATTCCATGCTAACAATAAAGCATAATCAGGTTTTTTTTCAAACAGTTTGTTATCTGAAAAAATTGGAATATGTGCTCCAGGTGAATATTTACCAATTTTAAGAGATGATTTTTCCGTTATAAAATCTAAAATATTAGAATCTATTTCGCAATAATTTAATAAAGTCATACCTTTTGCAGGCGCACTAACCGCAGCTATACTCTTTCCTTGTTTTTTAATTTCTAACAGAAGCTCACGTAATTGTTTTTTATGTTCTTTGACTTGCTCACTGAATAAATTTAACCTGGAAATATTAAATAAATTAGCTTTTTCTTCTTTTTTAATAATTTGATTTACAGATTTTTTTATAATATGTTGATCTTTTCTACAAACAAATATTCTTATTGAGCCACCATGAATAGAAACCTCATCAACATCAAATACTTCGAAACCAAAACGATTAAACAATGAGTTCAATGGCTTTACCGAAATATATAATAAGTGCTCATGATAAATTGTATCGTATACCAAACCTTCAATAAGGTTTAAAAAATGAGGTGCTTCTATTACAAACATTCCATTATCTGTTAACAAACAATCTACTGCTTTCATTAAGCTTTCAAGGTCATTAATATGAGCAAAAACATTAGTAATATTAATAACTGAGGCTTTCCCTTTTTTTGAAACAATTTTTTTTGCTAAATTGTAGCTTATAAAATCATTTATCGTCTCAATACCATTTTGATTTGCACTCGCAGCTATATGTTTTGATGGCTCAATACCTAATACTTTACATCCTCTTTTTTTATAAGCACCCAGTAAAACTCCCACATTACTGCCTATATCAATAATCAAATCATCAGAATTTAATACTGCTTTTTTTACAACGCTCTCTCCAAATTGATCAAAATGAAGACGACCCGTTTTAGTTGTGGATGACTCATACGGATAATCATTCTGATATAAAATCTTTGGATCAACTGTATAATTCAACTGTGAAATTCCACAATCATTGCAAAGACAAACTTCTAATGGATAAACAGGATCATTTGAAGATTTAAATTCTTCTTTAATAAAAGCATCTGCCGCTGGAGTTAATCCTAAGTCTAAATATTTAGTTAAAGAAGTACTTTTGCAAATTCGACAATTTTTTAATTTCATATTATGTAATCCTGTATATATCTAATGTTTTGAATCATCTGATATTGAAGATAGTTTTGCTACTCCATAAATATGCTCAACAATACCTATTGCTTCTGATGCTTGTTCAGCATTATGATAATTAAGTTTTCCTGAAGAAATACTATTAGCGAAATCATCAATTTGATTTGAATAAGTTTTAGTAACATCAATTTTTTTTAAATAATTGTTAATTGGCGTTTTATTTGATGCAAAATCTATATCAATAAAACCTGATGTTGATGCAAAATTTTTAAGAATTAATTTTCCATTCGAAAAATTTAAAATTAAACTACTTTTGTATTGCTTATTTGAATTTACTTTAATTGAACAACTAATATCATCAGATAAAAAAGAACACTCTATTTCATTTTCAATATTTTGTTTATTAGCTCTAAAAGAATCTATATTTTTTAATTTGATACTAGTGCCTAATAAGAATTGAATGACATCAATGCAATGGATACCGGCGTCAATTAGTGCGCCTCCACCCGAATATTCAATTGAATTTGCCCAATTCCTTTTTGTAAATTTCATATCATAATTAAAAATTACCTCTATAAATAGTAATTTTCCGAGGGAATTAGAATCTATAAGATTACGAACTTCATTTATTGCATCTGAGTATCTAAGCATATGTCCTACAGATAGTTGCAGTTTTTTATCTTTTGCAGTTTGTATCATTTTTAAACAATCATTTTTATTAATTGCCATTGGTTTTTCACAAATTACGTGAAGACCTTTTTTTAAACTTTCAATAGTTTGAGATGCATGCAGATAGTTTGGTGTTGCGATATATACACAATCAATATCAGATGAATTTAACATCTCATTAAATGATCTAAACCTTAAAACATTGTTTGGTAATTGCAATATATTCGTGTCTCGATCTATTATTCCTGCTAACTTAAGTTTAGAGGTTGAATTTAAAGCGGGAAGTATTCTTTTCTTAGCAAATCTACCAAAACCACATATTGCTATTTTAATTGGTTGTTTAATCATTTCATTTTTACAAAAATAAACTTACTTTTTTTTAGCAACAATAATTTGATCAAAACCTTTAACTATTTTAATTTTACATAATAATCTATCGATAAAAACTAAAACCCTTGCTAGGGTATATCTAAATTTATCGCTACCTGACATAGTCATAATCGGTGTGCCTACAAATGCATTTTTTTGATTAAAGTAAAGAACTTTAAATTTTTGTTTAAAAATTCGAGTAATGTCCTCAACGCTATGATGTTTTGCCTCTTCCATTGGGGAAAAAATTTCTTCAGGTAATTTTCTTTTTGTTGTTAATAATTTAAATAAAATTGAAATTTTATCTAAATAAGAATAATGGATTTGAGGTAAAATAAATCTTAAAGAAAGCTCTAAAAATTTTTCAATTTTACCCATTTCTAAATCATCATATGTGGCGATAATACCCCCTTCTTTTAAAGCTACGTTGGCACGAGATATAAAATCAGAAGGATCAGGTAGGTGGTGAAATGCTGCCCAACCAGATATGGCATCATACTTTTTATTTCCAAGATCAACCTCACTTACATCACCAACATTATAATTAATAGCACCAAAACCTTTTTTATGAGAATTTTTAGCAAGTGTCTTTTTAGCCAATGAAATTGCTTCTGGAGATAAATCATAAGCATCAACAATTTGACCCCTTCTAGCTAACTCAAGTGAAAGCCAGCCTGACCCACAACATATATCTAAAACTCTTCCACCAGGTTTATGGGCAACTAGGTCTAAGTATCTATCTATATTACCTCCATCTAAAATCTTACTTATAACTGGGTCAATCAATGGCAAACGCTCATCTTTTTTTGGAATAAATTTAGTTGCTGACCTTATATCTGCTTCCATAGGAACATGTCCATCTTTTGTTCTGATTTCAGCAATGCTATTAAAAAACTTAGCTTCTTCTTTTTGTACTTCTTTAATATCACTCGTATTATCATTCGGCATAAATTTAAATCCTTTTATATTAAAAAAATTATAAGGTTGACAGAGCTTTAAATGCATCTTTTATTGAATAATGATGATTACCCAAAAATAATCCATTCTTATCTATGTATTCTGCATTTTTAAGATTATTACTAATTTCAAAATCAAAGTATTTAACTACATCATTTTTAAGAAAATTACCTGTAACGATTGGTCTAAATTCAAATCCTAAATCGGTTAATTTATTAACTAATTGGGTTCTTGTAAGAGAACTTCCTGGCCTAATAACTATACTAAAACCAAACCAACTACTTTTACCAATTTCTTTTTGGATAATCAAATCGGGGTGGTTATGTAAAATATCTACGAATAATTTAGCATTTTTTCGACGTTCTGAAATAATCATAGGTAACTTTTTAATTTGCTCAATACCTACTGCCCCTTCTAACTCTAAAGGTCGAACATTATATCCAGGAAGAACAAAACGAAAAGACTCCTTAAGATAATCATCACTTTTATCTTCGCAGACTAAATTTTTCTCAGGTAATTCACGCGTCCACCCATGAGACCTAAGAGAGATTAATATTTGATGTAATTCTTCATCGTCTGTAACTATTATTCCACCCTCCATTGTAGAAATATGATGGCTATAAAATGAACTAAATGTTCCCATTAAACCAATAGTCCCAGTCTTCTTATCATTAAATATTGCGCCCATTGATTCACAATTATCTTCCAATAAAATAATATTTTTATTTTTTATTATGCTGTTAATAAAATTAAAATCATTAGGATTACCAAGTAAATTAACAGCAAGAACAACTCGGGTTTTATTTGAAATTGCTGACTCTAATTGAACCAAATCATAATTTAGTGTTTCAATATCTATATCAACAAACTTAATTTTTAAACCATATTGATAAAGAGGATAATAAGTAGTACTCCAAGATACTGCTGGGACTATAACCTCATCCCCTCTTTTTAATTTTATTTTAGGATTTTTAGAATAAAAAAGTGCAGCTATCATCAATAAATTTGCAGATGATCCCGAATTAACCATTACTGAATTTTTACTGCCAATGTAATTTGAAAAATTTCTTTCAAATAAACTTACTTTTTCACCCATAGTGAAATTACCAGATGAAATAACTTCTTGCATAGCATCAATTTCTTTTTGATCCCAGGTCGCAGTAGCTAAAGGATATTTAAAATTCATTGAGCTATCTCTTTTAAATAAAATTCATATGTTTTTTTTAATCCAGCCTCAAGAGATGTCTTTGGATTCCATCCTAACTTAGTTTGTAAATCAGTATTAATCAACTTACGAATCATACCTACTGGTTTAGTTTTATCATGAGTAAAATTTCCATTAAAATCAATTACTTTTGCTACAGCTGCATAATATTCATTAACTGTCATATCTGCACCCAGTCCAATATTCATATATTTAGGAAGTTTATCAAAATGATTAATTGACCATATTATTGCATCGGCTAAATCTCCTGCATACATAAATTCTCTTCTTGCCAAACCATCTCCCCAAACTTCAACTTCGTTATTATTATTTTTTTTTGCTTGGTAAACTTTATGAATTATAGCCGCGACTAAATGTGAATAATCAGTTTTAAATTTATCAAATCTTCCATAAAGATTACATGGAATTAAAGTTTTATAAATAAAACTACTATCTTCTCTTGATACATAATCACATAATCGTGCTGTGGTTAATTTTGCAATTGCATATCCTTCATTTGTTTCCTCTAACTTGCCTGATAAAAGCATATCCTCCTTGAGAGGTGAAGATATATTAGCTGGGTACATACAAGAACTACCAATATTAATTAATTCTTTTATTTCAGTTTTATATGCAGCCATTATAATATTTCTTCCCATATCTAAATTGTCAACTAAAAAGCTTATAGGCTCTCTTATATTTGCCTGAATACCACCTATTTTTCCAGCAGCATGAATTATCATTTTAGGTTTATATTTTAAAAGAAAATTTTCTACATCTTCAAAATTACGAAGATCTAGTTCTTTTGAACTTGGAGAAAGAATTTCGTATTTAGATATATCTGGATGTTCAAGCAAGTTCTGTCCTACCATCCCCCCTGAACCAGTAACTAATATAATTTTTTTAGACATATAAAAAATTACTCATTATAGTTTGGAGTTTTATAACCATGTTTTTTTGTCAGCTCGTCTCGCTCAGCAGAAGTTAAATCAGCTTGAACCATTTCAGAAACAAGAGAATTAAAATTAATTTTTGGAGTCCAGCCTAGCTTGTCTTTAGCTTTAGATGCGTCACCTAATAAGGTTTCAACCTCTGTAGGTCTATAATATCTGGGGTCCACAGCAATGATTATTTTTCCAGATTCATCATAACCTTTTTCATCTTTACCTTTACCCTTCCAATTTATTTTTATCCCTAATACCTTTGCAGCAGTATTAACAAAATCTCTAACACTATATTGAGAACCCGTTGCTATAACGAAATCTTCTGGGATTTTTTGCTGAAGCATTAACCATTGCATTTCTATATAATCTTTGGCGTGTCCCCAATCACGAAGCGCATTCATATTTCCAAGGTATAAACAATCCTGAAGTCCTAATTTAATTCTAGCCATAGCTCTTGTTATTTTTCGAGTTACAAAAGTTTCACCACGAATTGGACTCTCATGATTGAATAAAATGCCGTTACAAGCAAAAATTCCATAAGCTTCACGATAATTTATTGTTATCCAATGCGCATATAATTTAGCTGCAGCATATGGACTTCTTGGATAAAAAGGGGTGGTTTCTTTTTGGGGTGTTTCTTGAACTAAACCAAATAATTCAGATGTTGATGCTTGATAAAATTTTGTCTTTTTTTCTAAGCCAAGCGTACGAATCGCTTCAAGTATTCTAAGAGTACCCAAAGCATCTGAGTTTGCTGTATATTCTGGCTCTTCGAATGACACTGCTACATGACTTTGAGCTGCTAAGTTATAAATCTCGTCTGGTTTTACTTTTTGGATAATTTGAGTAAGACTTAATGAATCAGTCATATCCCCATGGTGAAGATGAAATGGTCTCCCTTTTTCATGTAAATCATGAAATAAATGATCAATTCTTCGTGTATTAAAAGATGAACTTCGTCGCTTAATTCCATGAACCTCATAACCTTTATCTAATAAAAATTCAGAAAGATATGCTCCATCTTGTCCTGTTACTCCAGTTATTAACGCAACTTTAGTCATTTGTATTCTCCCTACCATATTTATCATCAATTCTTTCTATGTCATCTTCACCTAGGTAATTACCAGATTGCACCTCAATAATTTCTAAAGGAATTTTTTTAGGGTTAGCTAATCTATGAAGTTCTCCTAATGGAATAAAAGTTGATTCATTTTTCTCTAAAATTACTTCTTTTTTACCTCTTGTAACCTTAGCCGTTCCCTTAACAACAACCCAATGCTCTGCTCTTTTTGAATGTTTTTGTAGGCTTAAACTAGCACCTGGATTTACCTGGATTCTCTTAACTTTGAAGTTTGCTCCTTCATCAATTGTCATATACCAGCCCCATGGTCGATGAACTTTAGAATGATGGATTCCCTCTGATCTATTCTGGGAATCAAGATTTGCAACTATATCTTTTACACCTTGACTATTTTTTCGATTAGCTACCAAAACAGCATCAGCAGTTTCTACAATTGCAACATTTTCTAAACCAACTACTCCAACAAGTCTATTTGATGAATGTACTATTGAATTTTTTGTATCTTCAGCAATTACATCGCCTCTTAAAACGTTACCCTTTTCATTTTTATCTTCAAAAGACCACAAAGAATCCCATGATCCTAAGTCGTTCCAGCTTGTTTCTAATAAAACTACTTTAAGAGGAATATTTGCTGAATTACAATTCTCAATTACAGCATAGTCAATTGACTCACTAGGTATTTTTACAAAGATTTTTTTATTTGGCCTAATAAAATGATTATCTTTTGTCATACTCTGAAAGGCATTATATGTTTTTTGAAAAATATCAGATCTTAGAGACTTTATGGTTTCTAACCAAAAGTTAGCGCCAATGACAAACATGCCGCTATTCCATAAATAATTTTTTGACTCAAAATATTCTTTTGCTTTATTTTTAGATGGTTTCTCTACAAATTCCACAACATCAAATTCATCGAAATTTCCTTTATTTTGATTATATTTGATATATCCATAACCTGTTTCTGCCCCATCTGGAACTAAGCCCAAAATTACGACATTATTATTAATTGCAGTATTTATAGATTTTTTTAAAGCTTCTGAAAATGCATTTGAATCATTAATGATTTGATCAGCTGGAGTGACAACCAAAATTGAATCTTCTTGATCTTTAATGGCTTGCATTGCAGCCATTGTAAGTGCAGGCGCAGTATTTCTACCTACTGGTTCAAGCAATAACTTTGCAGAAGTATAATTAAGTTCATTTAACTGTTCAAGCGCAATAAATCTTTGCTCTTCATTTGTAACTACCAAAGGATCCTTAATATTTATATTCGGACTTTTAATTGATTTTATACGTTTAATTGCTTTTTGAAATAAACTCTCCGAATCAGTTAATGTTATAAACTGCTTTGGAAAGGATGATCTAGATAAAGGCCAAAGCCTTGATCCAGAGCCACCACATAAAATTACTGGCGTAATATTTATAACTTTATCCATAAATAGAAAATTCAATCATTTCATAGTATTTTGTATTGATTCAATTTCTTTTTTAAGAGCTTCATATTCTAACTTCTTTCTATTTAGAAACCCAACTGTCAAAACAGCTTTTTCCATTAATCCTTTTTTTGTTAATAAATATAAGTAACCTATTTTATTTGGATTTGAATTAAAATTTGATAATTTAATATGTCCAATTTCAATAAGTGCTTTTAAGCAATAATTGACGCTACCTAGACTAACGCCTAATTCTTTTGCTAGTTCTCTTTGAGAAATTGATGGTTTACTCTCTATCGTTTTAAGTAATTTAAAATGAAGATCTGGATTCATTGTTTTTAATTTTTTAGAAGAATTCATAAACGCTACCGCCCTGTCCGCGTTGAACGCAACATATATAAAAAATTGTATAAACTTATATTTATCATATATTTATAATCGTTCAAATTTGAACTTGTTCAAATTTGAACAACATAACTAGAATACATTCGTTAAGTAAATTCGTCAACTAAATTGGTAAAATAAATATAGAATTAAAAATGATCTGTATCTAAAAAAACTGACCCAAGCTTATCTTTATCTGACATTAAAATCTTAGAGCATTTTGGCCAATTAATTGATAAGTTGGTATCATTCCAAATGATAGATCTTTCAAAATTAGGATCATAAAAATTGGTTGTTTTATACATAACTTCTGCAGAATCTGATGTAACTAAAAAACCATGGGCAAATCCTTCTGGAATCCATAATTGTTTTTTTGTAACGCCGTCTAATTTTTGAGAAACATAAGAACCAAATGTTGAAGATTTTTTTCTTAGGTCAACAACAACATCAAATATCTCACCATGCAAAACTTGAACCAATTTACCCTGACCTTTTGGTGGTATTTGATAATGTAGCCCTCTTAATGTATTTCTTTTTGAATAAGAATAATTATCTTGCACAAAAGAAATTTTTTCACCAAAAATTTTATTTAATTTTTTTTGATTAAACCCTTCATAAAAAAAACCTCTTTCATCTTTAAAAATATCTGGTTCAAGTAGTAAAATATCTGAAATTTTTAGATGTTTATATTTCATTTAATCGATTAAACCCTCCAAATAGTCCCGATAATATTTATTATGAATTTTTTTTGCTAAAATTATTAAATCATTCTTTGAAATCCATCTATTTTTATAAGCAATCTCTTCTATACATGATATCTTTTGATTATAACGCTTTTGAAAATCGCCGACATACATACTTGCCTTAAGGAGAGATTCATGAGTTCCCGAATCAAACCAAGTATAATCTTTATTTAATATTTCAACATTTAATTTATTTTTTTTCATATATATTCGATTTAAATCAGTAATTTCTAACTCTCCCCTCACTGAAGGTTTAAGGCTTTTAGCTAATTCAATTACCTCATTGTCATAAAAATATAATCCCGTTATTGCAAAATTAGATTTAGGTTTCACTGGCTTTTCTTCAATTGAAATAACCTTTTTATCATCAAATTCCACTACTCCATACCTTTGTGCTTCTTCAACATGAAATGCGAATATAGTAGCCTCTTCCCTATTTGATGCCTTTAAAAGAAGATCACTGAAGTCAGGACCATAAAAAATGTTGTCGCCTAAGATTAAAGCAGACAAATCATTACCTAAAAAATCTTCAGATAATAGAAAAGCTTGTGCCAATCCATCTGGAGATGGTTGAATCTTATACGAAATATTTATTCCCCATGAACTTCCGTCACCGAGTAAAGCCTCGTATGCAGAAATATCTTTTGGTGTTGATATAACTAAAATATCTTTTATATTTGCAGTCATCAAAGTTGCAAGAGGATAATGAATCATTGGTTTATCAAAAACCGGAAGCAACTGCTTTGAAATCACTTTTGTCAAAGGATAAAGTCTCGAGCCATTTCCTCCGGCTAATATAATGCCTTTTCGTTTATTATTTGATATCATTTTTATTGTCCAGGGCAATTTCGTTCATAATTATTTTCAATTCATTTTTCCAGTTAGGTGGTTTTATACCAAAGGCTTTCATTATTTTATGATTGTCTAATAAAGAATTTTTGGGCCTAAAAGCTAAGGCAGCAAAATCAGAAGTATTAATGGGGCTAATATCATTTGGCATACATTTAATTTTTAATTGTAATTCGTTCGCATTATCAATTATAGTTTTTGCAAAATCATACCAACTCGCTTCACCAGAACTTGTCAAATTATAAATTCCATATAAATTATTTTTTTTAATTTCATCTTTTCTTTTTACAATTTCAAAGATTGTATTAGCAATAAAAGAAGCTGAAGTTGGAGCTCCTATCTGATCCGAGACTACATTTAATGAGTTTTTAATCTTAGCTATATTTAAAATTGTTGTTAAGAAATTTTTACCTTTCAAACTATAAACCCAACCTGTTCTTATAATGATGTGGTCTTCGTTATTTTTAATAATTGCAACATCTGCATCATATTTAGATTTTCCATAGATTGATTTTGGATTAGCTTTATCATCTTCACAATATGCTGCTTCTTTTAAACCATCAAAAACATAATCTGTTGAAAAATGTATTAATGGGATACCAAGTTTTTTAGTTTTTAAAGCCAAAAATTCCGGTGCCTTATGATTTATTTTAGAAACAATTTCTAGATCTTTTTCTGCTTGATCCACATATGTATAAGCAGCAGGATTTATTATCAAATCAGGTTTTATATTATCAATTACTTTTTCCATCTGAATTAAATTTGTAAGATCAAAGCTTTCACGAGTTACTCCAAAAACTTCAAAAAAAGGAGACAACTTTTTATTAAGATAATAACCTACTTGTCCATTTGTCCCAGTTATAAGTATTTTCATGAATAATGTTTATCAATCCATTTTTTATAATTACCATTGATAATGTTTTTTACCCATTTATTATTTTCGAGATACCATTTAATTGTTTTTTTCATACCTGAATCAAAATTTTCTTTGGGCTTCCAATTAAGTTCTTTATAAATTTTTGAAGAATCAATTGCATATCTTCTGTCATGTCCTTGACGGTCTTTTACAAAAGAAATTTGTCTTGAATGAGATACATTATCTGTTCTTGGTTGAATATCATCTAATAATTTACATATTAATTCTACAACTTCAATATTAGTCTTTTCATTATTGCCACCGATATTATAAGTCTGTCCTATCGCCCCATTTTCAAGGACTACTCTAATAGCCTCACAATGATCTTTGACATACAACCAATCTCTAACTTGCAGCCCATCACCATATAATGGTATCTGTTTATCATTTATTGCATTAATAATGCCTAAAGGTATTAGTTTTTCTGGAAATTGAAAGGAGCCATAATTATTTGAGCAATTAGTAGTAATAACTGGCAATTTATAAGTATGGTACCAAGCCCTGACGAGGTGATCGCTAGATGCCTTACTTGCACTATATGGACTATTAGGTATATATCTATTTTCTTCTGTAAATTTAGATGATTCCGCCTTTAAATCCCCATAAACCTCATCAGTAGAGATATGTATAAAACGAAAATCTTTTTTATCATTCTTTTCAAGATCTTTCCAATACATAAGTGTGCTTTGAAGCAGTTTAAAAGTCCCTAAAATATTTGTTTGTATAAAATTTTCTGGGGTAGATATCGATCTATCTACATGACTTTCTGCTGCAAAATTTATTATTGCTCTTGGATTATACTCGCTTAAAATTGAAGAGATTAGTTCAGAATCACCTATATCACCTTTGATAAAAAAATGTCTTTTATCTTTAGACAATGAAGATAAATTTTCCAAATTACCTGCATATGTTAACTTATCTAAAGAAATAATATTTTCATCTTTGCTATCAAACCACTCCATAACAAAGTTTGAACCTATAAAGCCGGCGGCTCCTGTCACTAAAATTGTCATGTTATTTTTCTAAACAAGCTGAAGTCTTTCTTCAATAAGATCACATATAATATGTCCAACTAAAATATGTACCTCTTGAATTCTTGCAGTATTATCTGATTTCACTACAAGTGAATGATCTGCAATCTGTTTGGCTTTCCCTCCATTTTTTCCGGTAAGTAAAATAGAAATAATGCCTAACTCTTTTGCAGTCTGAAGAACTTTTAAAATATTTTCACTATTTCCAGATGTTGAAATAGCAACCAAAATATCTCCAGAAGAACCTAATCCCTCAAGCTGACGGGAGAAAATATTCTCGAAACCATAATCATTTCCAACACTGGTAAGAATTGAGGTATCCGTAGTTAATGCTATTGATTTTAGGGCTCGTCGGTCTTTTTTAAAACGTCCAACTAATTCTGCTGCAATATGTTGACTGTCTGATGCACTACCTCCGTTTCCACACCAAAAAATAGTATTATGATTTTGTAAACAACTGGATAATAATTCTCCAAATAAATCAATATGTTCTGAACCAGAATCCATTAATTTACTTATTATTTCAAGATGTTCCGAAAAATTCTTTTTTATGACGTCTTGCATAATTTTTACCATATACTTAAATTTGAATATTATTTTAACTTATATCTCATATGTATTGATAAAAGCTTTAATTTCAAATTTATAAATTTCTAATGAAAAAAGCCGGCTGTGCCGGCTTTTAATCTAATGAGTTGTTTGATTTTCCTTATCTAAAAGTGTCTTTATCCTCAACTTTTCTTTTTTATATAATCTTACCCTAGCATCTGGGACGTAATTTTTGTAAGCCTGCTTAACAATGTCTTTTAAAGCTTGATGTCTATTCTTAAGTTCTTTGAAGTCCATACTGCTCCTTTATTTTATTAGAATATTAAATAAATTTAAATCTGACTTGATAAACTTTAAAATTGATCTCCTTTTTATAAAAATTAAATAATAAACCTACAACATTAACTTTATACCTATTAAAAAAAATTTCTAGTATTATTTAACATTAAATAAAAATTTAATCTTTAATTAAAATTAAATATGAGCTATCTCGAAAAAAAAGTACTAGGTGAAATTCAATTTTATGTAACTACAAAATATGCATGTGGGTATATTAATGGTCAAGATGCACAATCTATTGTTGCAACTCCATATAAAAAAATTAATAGTGAAAATTTTAATAATCTAATAAATAAAGGGTTTAGAAGAAGTGGACAATATGTTTACAAACCTAATTGTCAAAATTGTAGCGCTTGCATTCCTATCAGGCTTTTAGCACAAAAATATATCCCAAGTAAATCCCAAAAAAGAGTCAAAAAATATTTAGATAAACTTACAGTAAAAATTTTACCGTTAGTATTTGATGAAGAACATTATGAATTATATGTGCAATATCAAAATAAAAGACATAGAAATAAGAATGAAGATGAAGATGATATTGCTGACTACAATGATTTTTTAATTAAAAGTAATGTTAATTCAAAAATTATTGAATTTAGATTAAATAATGAACTTAAAATAGTATCAATTATTGACTTTATTAATGATGGAATATCTGCCGTTTATACTTTCTATGATTGTAATAATAATAAACTAAGTCTTGGAACAATTTCTATTATTTGGCTACTAGAATTATGTAAAAGAAAAAACTTAAAATTTTTATATCTTGGTTATTGGATAAACGAAAGTCAAAAAATGAAATATAAAACAAACTTTAAACCCTATGAGTTAATGATTGAGGGAGTCTGGCAAGAAGCGAGCAGTTAAATAGCGTGATACAATTTTCCTTTTCAGCAAACGTTTACTAATGAAAAATTTATATATATTTGGTGTGGGTTTGATAGGTGGTTCGATTGCTCTTAAAGCTCGAGAACTATCATCGTTTGAAAAAATAATTGGTATTGGAAGAGTTGGTGGAAATTCTTTAGAAGGTTTAGTCCAATCTGGTATTTTAGATTTCGCATCAACTAAAGTTGATCAAAATATAAATGAAGCTGATCTAATTATTATTGCTGTACCTGTGGCTCAAACAAAAAATATTTTAATGCAAATAAAACCTTATCTAAATCAAAAAACAATCGTAACAGATGTAGGAAGCACTAAATCCGATATTATGAAAGATGCCAAGCTTATCTTAGAAGGTAAATCTTTCCAATTTATTGGCTCTCACCCAATTGCAGGCTCTGAAAAGCATGGGCCTTTAGCCGCAAAAAAAGATTTATTTAATAAAAAAAATGTCATCTTAACTCCTATTAAAGAAAACACTCCAAAAAGTATTAAAGCTTTGCAAGATTTCTGGAAGTTATTAGGGGGTATAGTTACAAAAATGCAACCTGATGAACATGACCAAATATTTTCAACTATCAGTCATTTACCACATCTGTTGGCGTTTAATTTAGTGAATCTAATTAATAACAAAGAGAATAAAGATATTCTATTAAACTTTGCAGCTAGTGGATTTAGAGATTTCTCAAGAATTGCAGCAAGTTCTCCAGAAGTATGGAGAGATATATGTATCCAAAATCAAAAATCTATAATCAAAGATTTAAAATTATTTCAGAAAGAAATCACTAAGATCACTAATTTTATTGAAATGAAAGATCAAAATGCTCTTGAAGAGTATTTAAAGTTAGCAAGCAAAACAAGAAAAAACTGGGTAAAAGAAGATTAAGTGAAACAAAAAAAATTAAAAGCCTCATCAAAAGTAGATGGACAAATTTGTTTGCCTGGCTCAAAAAGTATTACTAATAGAGTATTACTTATGGCGGCATTATCAAATGGTGAAACATTAATACAAAATTATCTTGCATCAGATGATACCAAACAGATGCTAAATGCATTTAAAAAACTCAATGTTAACTATAAAATTTTAAAAAAAGAACATGTATTAATAAATGGCAGTAATCAAATATTCCCAAAGAAAAAAGCTAAGCTATTTTTAGGGAATGCTGGAACAGCATTTCGACCTCTGACAGCTGTTCTTTCAATCATGCAAGGCGAATATAGTCTTGATGGAATAAAAAGAATGCATGAGCGCCCTATTAAAGACCTTGTGGATGCTTTAAGACAAATTGGGGCTAAAATAAATTACTTAAATAACGCAGGATTTCCCCCAATTCAAATATTACCTGGAACTATCAATTGTAAAAAAACTATTAAAATAAAAGGCAATGTTTCAAGTCAATATTTGACAGCACTTTTAATAGCTGGTCCTCTATGTAAAGAACATTTAAAAATTCAGATAGTTGGAAAACTAATATCAAAACCTTATATTAAAATCACTTTAAAATTATTAAAAAAGTTTGGAATAAAATACATAAATAATGACTGGAAAAATTTTACTTTAGAGCATTCATCAATTTATAAAAGTCCAAAAAAGATAAGTATAGAGGGTGATGCTTCATCAGCATCTTATTTCTTTGCTGCAGGAGCAATTGCCGGAACAGTTGAAGTAGTTAATATTAATAAAAAAAGTATTCAAGGCGATCTCGAGTTTTTAGATATTATAAAAAAAATGGGCGCACAAATTGAATATCTTTCAAATTCAATTAGAGTTACAAAAAAAAATCAATTAAAAGGAATGGAAGTTGATTGTTCAAATATTCCTGACGCTGCGATGACTTTAGCTACTTTAGCTTTATTTGCAAAAGGTATAACGACTCTAAAATCCATAGGGAGTTGGCGCGTAAAAGAAACTGATAGAATTTTAGCAATGCAAACTGAACTAAGAAAATTTGGGGCAACAGTAAAAAGCTCTAATGACTCTTTAACAATTAAACCCCCTGAGGTCATAAAAAATAATATTATTGTTGATACTTATGATGATCATAGAATGGCAATGTGTTTTTCTTTAATTTGTCTAGCAAACAAAAATATCATAATCAATGATCCTGATTGTACGAACAAAACTTATCCTAACTTCTTCAAAGATTTTGGGAGTATTATTGCTTGAAAAATAATATCCCATTTGTCATAGCTATTGATGGACCTGCTGGATCTGGTAAGGGAACAATTGCTAAAAAAATATCCACTAAATTAAATTACCATTATCTTGATTCTGGAGCTATATATAGAGTAATAGCTTATGCTGCTAAGAAAAAAAATATTAATACAGAATCCATAGAAGAACTAATAAATTTAGTCAAACATTTAAAAATTGAATTTTTTGAGAATAATGAATGGCTTAATGGTAATAAAGTCTCAGAATTCATTAGAGTTGAATCAATAGGAAAATTAGCTTCTCAAATTGCAATACACGATAAACTAAGAACTTTACTTTTAGAATATCAAAGAAGTTTTTGTAAGCCACCGGGACTAGTTGCAGAAGGAAGGGATATGGCAAGTGTTGTTTTTCCTAATGCTAATCTTAAAATTTATTTAAGTGCAAGTGTAGATGAAAGAGCGAAAAGAAGATATAAACAATTGATATCAAAAGGAAATGATGTTAATCTGTCGGACCTTGCTCACGAAATTAAATTAAGAGATAAAAGAGATAAGGATAGAGAGGTGTCACCTCTTGTTATAGTTAAAGAAGCTTACGTAATTGAAACTGATAATCTTAATGAGACTGAAACAGTTAATATAATTCTAAGTTTATTTGATAAAGAAAAAAGGTGCTGATAACCCAAAAATTATCAGAAATAATTTAATTACCCCATCGCTAGTTGGGAACATACAGTTAAGGTTAAAAATTTAATGGCAACTATAGATAGTAGAAAAGATTCCAATACAGAAAGTTTTGCAACATTATTTGAAGAAAGTATGGCGCTAAAAGAGATGCGTCAAGGAGAGGTAATCACAGCTGAGGTTATCTCAATAGAAAGTGACTTTGTTATTGTAAATGCTGGTCTAAAATCAGAGAGTGTAATTAAAACTGAAGAATTTTTAGATGATAAAGGAACTGTTGAAGTTAAATTAGGAGATCATGTAAAAGTTGCCATTGAAAAAATAGAAGATGGCTATGGTTCAACAATCTTATCAAGAGTCAAAGCTAAACAGATGCAAGCATGGATTGATCTTGAAGATGCAATGAATAATGGTTCAATAGTTAGTGGATTTGTAAGTACAAGAGTTAAAGGTGGATTAAGAGTTACAGTTAATGGAATAATGGCTTTTCTTCCTGGATCGTTGGTGGATGTAAAACCAGTAAAAGATACTTCTCCATTTGAAAATAAAGAATGCGAATTAAAAATTATAAAAATAGATCGTAAAAGAAATAATGTAGTCGTTTCCAGAAAAGCTGTTCTTGAAGATCAGCTTGGTACAAATCTAGAATCAGTTATTGAAACCTTAACAGAAGGTGCAAACGTAAAAGGTATCATAAAAAATATAACTGATTATGGTGCATTTGTAGATTTAGGAGGAATTGACGGTCTACTTCATATAACTGATCTGGCATGGAAAAGAATAAAGCATCCCTCAGAAATTCTAAATGTTGGTGATGAAATTGAAGCTCGCGTCCTTAAGTTTGATAAAGAAAAGAATAGAGTATCACTTGGCCTTAAACAACTAGATGATGATCCATGGGTAGGATTAAATAAACGCTATCCAGTCAATACTAAACTGTTTGGTAAAGTCTCTAATCTCACTGATTACGGTGCTTTTATTGAGATAGAAACCGGAATTGAAGGATTAGTTCACGTATCAGAAATGGATTGGACAAATAAAAATATTCATCCTTCAAAGGCAGTGCAATTAGGAGATGAAGTAGAAATTATGATTCTCGAAATTGATGAAGATAGAAGAAGACTATCTTTAGGTATGAAACAATGCAAACAGAATCCATGGGAAGATTTTTCATCAAAATATAAAAAAGACGGTAAAATTTCCGGTGAAATTAAATCAATAACTGATTTTGGAATATTTATTGGTCTAGAAGGAGGTATTGACGGTCTTATTCATCTTTCAGATATTTCATGGACAGAACCAGGTGAAGAAGCAGTAAAAAAATACAAAAAAGGTGATAGTATCGAATCAGTAATTATAGCGATTGACGTTGAAAAAGAAAGAATAGCATTAGGTATCAAACAATTAACTGAAGATCCAAATCCAGAGAGCAAAAAAGAGAACAAAAAAGAAACTGAGTCAAAAAAAGAGAACAAAAAAGAAACAAAATCAAAAACTAAAACACCATCCAAGAAAAAAGACGTTGAAAAAGATATAGAAAATGCAGGAACAACTAATCTTGGTGCCCTATTAAAAGCTAAACTTGATGATGGAAAAAAATGACTAAATCAAAACTCATTTCACTGTTAGCTGCCCGATTTTCACAGTTAGTTCATAAAGATGCAGAGCTATCAGTCAAATCTATTTTAGATGCAATGAGTCATTCATTAAAAAATAATAAAAGAATTGAAATAAGAGGATTTGGAAGTTTTAGTTTAAACTATCGTCCTCCTCGCATTGGAAGAAACCCTAAAACGGGAGAAAAAGTTAATGTTCCTGAAAAAAATGTTCCGCATTTTAAAGCTGGAAAAGAATTAAGAGCTCGTGTTGATAAATAAAAATAATTAAATAAAAAAGTATATTCTTTAAGATTAGGATATGCTTTTTTTTTAACTAAAAGATAATTTATAAATATGGTTGAATTCGAATTTTGGTGGTTATTAGTAATACCTTTTTTCTTTGCGCTTGGTTGGCTAGCAGCAAGAGTGGATATCAAGCAAATAATATCTGAGAGTACCGACCTACCATCAGCCTATTTTAAAGGTCTTCACTACTTAATTACAAATCAATATGAAAAAGCAATAGAGGCTTTTGATGAAGCAATTAAAATAAATAATAATTCATTAGAATTACATTTTGCTCTTGGAGGTTTACTTCGAAGAACAGGACAAATTGACAGAGCAATTAATCTTCATATAGATCTTCTTGAAAAAAGAGAACTAACAAAAGAACAACAAGATTCAGTAAAAGCTGAATTAGCGCAAGATTACTTCAAAGCAGGCTTGTATGATAGATCAGAAGAACTTCTTCAAGCATTAAATAAAGATAAATATTATCAATTCTCTTTAAATACATTACTTGAAATATATGTAAAAGAAAGAGAATGGGAAAAAGCGATTCAAACAGCAACTGAACTTGAAAAAGTATCAGGAGTATCATTTCGGGTGTCAATTAGTCACTATTTATGTGAAATCGCTGTTAATCAGATCTTAGCTAAAAAATATGAGCAGGCTAAAAAATCCTTAAAGAAGGCGCTTGAAGAATCTAAAAACTGTACAAGAGCGAATATTCTTTTGGGCGATATCTATGCCGAGGAAAAATTATATGAGGAGGCAATTGTTCATTGGAAAAAAGTAGAATTTCAACAACCAGAATACCTAGGCCTTGTTGCTCCAAAAATTATTAATGCCTTTCAAACATTAAATAAAGTTAATGAAGGGTTATCAATTCTTGCAAGATTTTTTGATATTTATAAACTCAAAACCTTACTAAATGTTTTATATGAAACTGTTCTTAAAAACGAAGGGGCAAACAAAGCAGAAAATATAGCGCGAAATGAATTAATACAGAGACCTAGTCTTTCTGCTTTAGATAAATTATTTCAAGCCCAAGCTATAGGAAAGACAAATAAAATTGATAATGTTGAATTAATTCAACAAACAATAAAAAATACAATCGGCGATAGAAGATTTTATTTGTGTAACCAATGTGGATTCAAAGCTCGTCAATTTCACTGGCAATGCCCTGCATGTAATGCCTGGGAATCTCTTCCTTCAGAACCTGCTGATATAATTCTTGAAACTAAAATTGAGACAAACAAATAATGGATTTTATTCCAAAATTATTCATCGCAATTGACCATAGTGAAGAAAAGATAGCAAAAGAACTCATACAAAGACTTCCACCTAAAGCCTGCGGAATCAAAGTTGGCAAAGAATTATTTACAGCATGTGGACCAAATATTGTTGATTGGATAAATTCAAAAGGTTTTAAGGTATTTTTGGACCTAAAATACCACGACATACCAAATACTGTTGAAAAAGCGTGTTTCGCAGCTGCCAAAATGAATATTTCTATTTTAAATATCCATGCTCTTGGAGGAAAAGAAATGATGTTATCAGCAAGAGAAGGTATTGATAAATCAAAAAATAAGCCTTATTTAATTGCTGTCACTATACTAACAAGTATGGATGAAAATGATCTAAAAACTATTGGTATAAAATCATCAATAAATGAGCAAATTAAAAATCTTGCTTTACTAGCAAGTCAGGCTGAGCTAGATGGGATTGTATGTTCTGCAAAAGATATTTTAAATATAAAAAAATTATTACCTAAAGACTTTTTATATGTAACTCCTGGTATAAGGCTTAATAATGATCAAGATCAAGATCAGAAAAGAGTTATGACCCCTTCTGATGCAATAAGATCTGGATCAAGTATTCTAGTGGTAGGTCGTCCAGTAACTGAAGCAAAAAATCCAGAACTAACAGTTAATCAAATAATTAAAGAAATCTCTTAAATTAATTAATTCTTGAGCATTTCATCAATATCACTTGAATCTAATCTTTTCATTAAATGTTCATATTTATTAATTTCAAGAGATTCTGATTCTAAATCATCAAACAATTTATAAGGATGCTCATTGAAAAATATTGATATTTTTGATGAAAGATCTGGTGTTATTGGAGTCATATAAATAGTTATTGCTCTAAAGGCATGTAAACAAACTGAACAGATATGATGAAGCTCAGAATTCTCAATATGCTGAGAATCATTTTTCGCTAAAATCCAAGGTTCTTTTGCAGAAACAAATTCATTTAGCTTTTCAACATGGGACATTAATAATTTAACTAATTTGCTAAAAAATCTTTTTTCATACAAAGAATTAACTTCTTCTTTTATATTATTGATTTCATTTAATAAATTTATATAATTTTTATCTAAAAAATCTTTTTTTGAAATGAGTTTATTATTAAAATATTTAACAATAAAACCAGAAGTTCTACTTGGAATATTAATTAATTTGCCAACTAAATCACTGTTTACTTTTGATACAAAATCATCAAAATTAAGATCTATATCTTCCATTGAGTCATTTAATTTTGAGGAATAATAATATCTCAAAAAATCAGTATTTTTGATATTATCTAAATAACTTCTTGCTGTTATAAATGTACCTCTTGATTTTGACATTTTTTCTCCATTTACAGTCAAAAAACCATGGGCAAATATTTTTGTTGGCTTTCTAAAATTTGAAAATTCTAATGTTGCAGGCCAAAAAAGAGCATGAAAATATAAAATATCTTTTCCAATAAAATGTATTAATTCTGTTTTCTTGTCATTTTTCCAAAAATCATCAAAAGATAGATTCATTTTTTTTGCAAAATTTTTAAAGCTAGCCATATAACCTATTGGTGCATCCAACCACACATAGAAATATTTTCCTGGAGCATCAGGAATTTCAAAGCCAAAATAAGGTGCATCTCTAGAAATATCCCAATCCGAGAGTCCAGACTTAAACCATTCATCAAGTTTATTACTTGCTTCCTTTTGTAAAGTGCCTGACTTAGTCCAATTGGATAAAAACTCAGCACATTCTGATAATTTAAAAAAATAATGCTTTGTTTTCTTTTTTAATGGTGTAGAACCTGATAAAACAGAATAAGGATCAATTAGATCGGTAGGGTTATAGGTTGATCCACATATTTCACATGAATCTCCATACTGGTCTTTTGCATTGCACTTTGGACATTTTCCTTTAATAAACCGATCTGGTAAAAACATTTTTTTATCTGGATCATAAAATTGTTCTATTTCTTTTTCTAAAATTTTATTATTTTTAACAAGAGCTTTATAGATATCTTGAGATAATTCTTTATTTTCCACTGAGTTAGTAGAATAAAAATTGTCGAAATCAATATGAAAGTCTTTAAAATCTTTTGCGTGTTCTTTATGAATATTTTCAACTAGCTCTTCTGGAGAAATATTTTCTTTTTCTGCCATTAGCATTATTGGGGTGCCATGAGTATCATCAGCGCATATGTAATATGCAGTGTTCCCGCTCATTTTTTGAAACCTTACCCAAATATCTGTTTGAATGTATTCTACAAGGTGACCAAGGTGTATACTACCATTAGCGTATGGTAAAGCTGATGTAACAAGAATTTTGCGCATTAGAAACCAAGCAATCAGGTAAAATTAAAATAGTATTCTATCAAAATACAACCTTTAATCACATTAGAAATATTTTTAAATATAAAAAGTTAATACAATGGAAAATAAAATAACAGAGTTTCTTTTACAAGTCGATCATCCAGAAATAAATCAAAAGTTTATAACTAAAAAAAATATAAAATTACTGGATATAAAAGAGAATGAAATAAATCTATCTATAGAATTAAATTTTCCTTATAAAAGCCAAACAAACTTATACGAAAAAATTGTAAAGGACGGAATAGAAAAAATAACAAATTTAAAAACAAATATTAAGTGGTCTACAAAAATTTTAACTAGACAAGTACAAAAAAGTGTTAATTCCATTAAAGGAATTAAAAATATAGTTGCAATTGCATCTGGTAAAGGAGGTGTTGGAAAATCTTCAACTGCTGCAAACTTGGCTTTAGCATTATCTTATGAAGGGGCTAATGTTGGAATATTGGATGCAGATATTTATGGGCCAAGTCAACCAAAAATGTTGGGTATTTCTAAAAAACCAAACAGTAAGGATGGGAAGTCAATGGAGCCAATTATCGCTCATGATATTCAAGCTATGTCTATTGGATTTTTAGTTGACCAAGAAACTCCAATGGTTTGGCGTGGGCCAATGGTTACAAGCACTCTAGAACAATTATTAAAAGAAACAAATTGGACAGATTTAGACTATTTAATAATTGATTTACCTCCTGGCACTGGAGATATCCAATTAACTCTCGCTCAAAAAATTCCAGTTACTGGCTCAATAATTGTAACTACTCCTCAAGATATAGCGCTACTCGATGCTAGAAGAGGTCTTAAGATGTTTGAAAAAGTTAACATCCCAATCCTTGGAATAGTTGAAAATATGTCTACGCACATTTGTTCAAAATGTGGTCACGAAGAATTTATTTTTGGAAAAGATGGTGCTGCTAAAATCTGCCAAGATTACAATGCTGAACTTCTTGGAAGCCTTCCATTAGATATTAAAATAAGAGAACATTTAGATGCAGGTATACCCTCAATTATTAATAATCCAGAAAGTGAAATATCATTAATTTATAGATCGATTGCAAGAAAAACTGCATTAAAGATTGCAAATTTAGCTGAAGATCATTCCAGTAAATTTCCAAATATTGTAATTCAACAAAGCTAATTAAAGAACATCGAAACTCATTATCAAGATTTGATGATTAGCAGTTATTAAATCTACCGGTAGATCACCGCCCTCTTTCCATTTTTTAAATGCATTCGATTTTGATTTTCCACTAATGAGAAATAAAATATCTTCGGAATTACTTAATCTACTTGAGGTTAAAGATACCCTATCACTTGGTGCTTTAGGTGAATTTGTTACAGGTATAACTTGCTTATCATTATCCCATTTATGATTTGGAAATAGACTTGCCACATGGCCGTCATCACCCAACCCAAGAATAACTAAATCAAAACTTTTATTAACATCCAGTAACTTTTCATAAGCTAAAGAAGCTTCAATATTACCTAATTCGGCAGGAATTATAAAAATATTTGATTTTGAGATATTTACCTTTGATAGCCAAACAGATTCAGCCACAAAACTATTTCTTTCTGGATGATCTGAAGAAAAACATCTTTCATCGCCAAAATAAATATACCATCTACTAAAATCGATTTTTTTCTTAGCTAACAACTTGTAAATATTTACTGGAGTTGTTCCCCCTGAAAGAACTATAGAAAAACTACCTCTCTCCTTAATTGCGCGACTTGCTTTGTCAACAATAAATTTAACAGCATTACTATCTAATTCTTTTTGAGAATTAAATGATAAAAAAATTGTATTTTTTTTTAACATAAATACTTTCTTAATAAATTTTTATTATTATTTAAACATAAGTATAAGTGAATCACGGTATTTGCTATAATGCTCGCATCATAACTCAAAAAAAAATAATCCAAAAGATTATCAAATATTAAACCTCAAAAAAGGAAAAAATATGAAAATTGCGATGCTTGGACTCGGAAAGATGGGCGGTAATATGGCAACCCGATTGATTAGAAATGGTCATGAAGTCGTTGGTTATGACACTAGTCAAGATGTTATAAATAAATTAGAAAAAACTGAAAAATTAATTCCTTCAACCTCTGTAAAAGATGCTGTATCAAAGCTAGAGAATCAAAAAATAGTATGGATGATGCTACCAGCAGGTGAAATTACAAAAAAACAAATTGCTGACCTAATTCCCCTTCTTAACAAAGGCGATATTATAGTCGATGGGGGGAATTCAAATTTTAAACAAAGCGTTAAAATGGGAAGTATGCTTGAGGAATATGATATTGGCTTTATGGACTGTGGAACATCAGGAGGTGTTTGGGGATTGGACAATGGATATTGTTTAATGGTAGGTGCCTCACTTGAGGTAGCGAAGGCTGTTGAACCTGTCCTAAGAGCATTAGCTCCAACACCACAAACTGGATGGCTTCACGTCGGTCCAGTTGGTTCTGGGCATTTCACTAAAATGATCCATAATGGAATTGAATATGGAATGATGGAGTCATTTGCTGAGGGGCTTGAGCTATTGAAAGGTAGAGAAGAATATGCAATTAATATAGCTGATGTAACTGAATTATGGCGACATGGATCAGTAGTAAGAAGTTGGTTATTGGACTTAACAGCTGAAGCACTTAAAGGAGATCAAGATTTAGAAAAAATTGAACCATTTGTCGCAGATTCTGGTGAAGGAAGATGGACAGCTGTTGAAGCAATTGAGCAAGGCATTCCTGCTCCAGTTCTAACCCAAGCTCTCCAAGTAAGATTTAGAAGCCAAGAAAAATCTAAAGGATATGGATATAAAATTCTCTCGATTATGAGAAATGCATTTGGTGGACACGTTATGAGAAAGAAAGGATAAACTAATCAATGGCTGACAAATCAACTTTAGTTTTATTTGGAGCAAGAGGTAATTTATCTCGTATTAAATTAATACCTGGTCTATTTCGTCTTGATGAAGCAGGAAAACTATCTGATGAAATAAAAATTGTATCTGTTGGAAGACAAAATATATCCCAGAATGAATGGGAAAATGAAATAAAAGATATGCTTGAAAAGAAATTTAATGGAAAATATAATTTAAAAGTTTTTGACCGGTTTATTAAAAAAAATATATATCATGCAACATTGCCTGATGATCCAAATGCATTTAAAAATTTTGCAAAATTAATTAATGAAGATAAGAGGTTTCCTAAAAACTATGCATTCTTCTTATCGGTTAGACCTTCTGATTTTTCAAAAATAGTAGATCAATTGGCTGAAGTAAATTTACTAAAAGAAGATAAGTATTGGAGACGAGTACTCATAGAAAAACCTTTTGGTACTAATTTAAAAAGCGCTATTGAATTACAAGGGTCAATTTCTAAACATCTTAATGAAAAACAAATATACAGAATAGATCATTACTTAGGAAAATCTGCTTTACAAAATATCTTATGGACTCGATTTACTAATAGTATTCTTGAACCAATTTGGAATAATAAATATATAGATCATATACAAATTACTAATCATGAAACTTTAGGTGTTGGTGAGAGAACACAGTTTTATGATGCAACAGGTGCATTAAGAGATATGACACAGAGCCATCTGCTGCAAATGTTAGCTTTAACAACAATGGAAAAACCAAAAACATTCTCCCCTGATGATATTAGAGTGGAAAAAATTAAATTACTCAAATCCATTAAATCTATTCCGATAAATGAAATTAACAAATATGCTTTTAGAGCACAATACAAATCAGGAGAAATTGAAAAAGAAGGTCATGTAATGGGCTATCTTGAAGAGCTAGAAAATAATAAAAGTGTTGTAGAAACTTATGCTGCAATTCGACTTCATATAGATAATCCAAGATGGAAAAATATCCCTATATATCTTAGAACAGCTAAAAGATTAGATCAAAGTGGTACATTTATTTCAGTAAAATTTAAAAATAAACAAAATGATAAAAAATTAAATTCTAATAATTGGTTTGTGTTCAATATTCAACCTAAAGAAAGTACATATTTTGAAATTCAAACAAAAATTCCTGGTTTAAATGATTCTGATCTAAGAACCACTAAACTAGAAGGAATGAATAGACTTGATTTTGACGAAAAAATTGATGCCTATGAAACATTAATGCTCGACTTACTTGAAGGAAATCAATCAAGATTTCTTCATATTGATGAAGTTAAGGCAGCATGGTCATTAATTGATCCTATAATCAAATATTGGTCAGAAAATAAGGAAAAAGTTCATCAATATGAAGCTGGAACTGATGATCCAAAAGAATCAAAAATAATATTTGAAAATAAAGACCAATTTTGGCGAAAAGGAAGCTAATGACAATAAAATCAGATAAATGGATAAGAAAAATGGCAGAAGAGCAACAAATGATTAGCCCATTTGAGCCAAAAATGATTCGTGAAAAAGAAGGTAAAAAAATAGTTTCTTATGGTACCTCAAGTTACGGATATGATATTAGATGCGCTCCTGAATTTAGAGTATTTACAAATATAAACAATACTATTGTTGATCCTAAATCTTTTGATCCAAACTCTTTTGTAGAATTTAATAGTGATCATTGCATCATTCCTCCTAATTCATTTGCTTTAGCGAGAACAGTAGAATTTTTCAAAATTCCAAGAAATGTTTTAACAATTTGCGTTGGTAAATCAACATATGCTCGATGCGGCATTATTGTCAATGTAACTCCATTCGAACCAGAGTGGGAAGGTTATGTCACTCTAGAATTTAGCAATACAACACCTCTTCCAGCTAAAATTTATGCTGGAGAAGGTTGTGCGCAAGTTTTATTTTTTGAATCAGATGAATCATGCGATACATCATATAAGGATCGGGGGGGGAAATATCAAGGTCAAAGTGGTGTTACTTTACCCAAAATTTAACCCCAAAATGTTTAAAAATTTATCTTATTTTTTAAGGAGCCACTAGATTGGAATATTGGGGATATCATTTAATATTGGATTGTAAAAATGGTGATTTAAAAAAAGTAACGTCACCCAAGCATATTAAAGATTTTGTAAGGGAACTAGTGAAACAAATTAATATGATTGCATTTGGCGAACCAAAGCTGCACCACTTTGCAACTCATAATAAAGATGCTGCCGGATATAGCCTTGTTCAATTAATTGAAACATCATCAATAACTGGTCACTTTGTAGATAAAAATGGTGATTGTTATATTGATATTTTTAGCTGTAAAGATTTTGATATTGATATTGCTAAATCAGTAGTAAATAAATTTTTCTTACCGAAACAAATAAAAGTAACATACCTGAAAAGACAGGCCTAATAGGAAATATATCTATTTATTTTCTTTCATACCGCAAAAAAGAGAATTTTAACTTTTCTTCTGATATTAAATCCTCTCTAGCAATTATTTTCCATTCATTTTGATCATAATTAGGAAAAAATGCATCGCCATCAAAATCTCCATGAACTCTAGTAATATACAAATGTGTTGCTAAAGGAAGTGCAGATTGATATATTTGCTCGCCACCGATAATAAAAACTTCATTCGGCTTTTTAACCATCGAAATTGCCTCTTCCAATGAATTTACTACTTCTACCCCACTAATCCTTAATAAAGTATTTCTAGTTATTACTATGTTTTGTCTATCTTTTAATGGTTTACCAATAGAATCATAAGTTCTCCTACCCATAATTACAGTATGATTTAAAGTAGTTTTTTTAAAATTTTTAAGGTCCTCTGATATATACCAAGGTAATTGATTTTTGAAACCTATTACAGAGTTTCGGGACATTGCGACAATGATTGACACTTTCATCATTAAACTGCAACAGGAGCTTTTATCAAAGGGTCAGGATCATAATTGGTTAATTCAAAATCATCATACTTAAATTGAAAAATATCGGTTATTGAAGAATTAATATTCATTATTGGTAAACTTTTAGGTTTTCTTTTTAATTGTTCATTTACTTGATCAATATGATTCAAATATATATGTGTATCCCCCAAAGTGTGAACAAAATCTTTACATTCTAAATTGCATACCTGAGCAATCATTTTTGTAAGAAGCGCATATGAAGCAATATTGAATGGTACACCTAAAAAAACATCAGCACTTCTTTGATATAATTGACATGATAATTTATTATTGGCAACATAAAATTGAAAAAAAGCATGGCATGGTGGTAATTTCATATTATCAATTTCGGCTACATTCCATGCAGAAACAATTAATCTTCTAGAATTGGGGTTATTTTTTATCTGATCAATTAAATTTTTAATTTGATCTATAGATTTACCATTGGAAGAAGGCCAACTTCTCCACTGTGAACCATATACAGGACCTAAGTCACCATTTTCATCAGCCCATTCATCCCATATAGATACACCATTTTCTCTTAAATACTTGATGTTAGTGTTACCTGTAAGAAACCATAATAATTCATGAATCACTGATTTTAGATGAATTTTTTTTGTAGTTAATAAAGGAAAACCTTGTTCTAAATCAAATCTCATTTGATAGCCAAAAGTTGACAAAGTCCCTGTACCAGTTCTATCCGCTTTTTTAATCCCATTATTCTTTATATGATTTAAAAGATCTAAGTATTGTTTCATATCATCGTTTTGCCAGAATAAAATTTTTAACTAATGAAGCATTATTTTCAAAAATTTCAAATTTCTGATCTATTTTTTCTAAATTAATCAATGCTTCTGGCCTAACAGGCTTCTTCCCAATTGCTTCAAAAACAGTCTTTTCAAACTTGGTTGGTAATGCAGTTTCTAAAACTAGCATTGGAGTATCTTTTGATAAATGATCAAGAGACGCTTTAACACCATCTGCTGTATGAGTATCAATAATGACATCATATTCTTCATAAAAATGCTTAATCAAATTAATTCTATTTTCATGCTTACTTGAAGAAGAAATAAAGCCAAATGCTGAAATTAATTCCTTATTTTTCTTATCAAATTGAAAAGAGCCCCCATTATCAATTTGCTCCCAATAACTATTTAAAGATAATGTATCTCTATCTATTAAATCAAAAATAAATCTTTCGAAATTAGATGCTTTTGAGATATCCATTGATGGACTTGAAGTTTGAAATGTATTTTCAGAAGTTCTAGGTTGGTACTTTCCAGTTTTAAAAAATTCATCTAGTACATCGTTTTCATTAGTAGCAACAACCAAATGTCTTATTGGTAAACCCATCATTCTTGCAATATGTCCAGCACAAATATTTCCAAAATTGCCTGTAGGAACAGTGAAATCAACAAGTTTAGAACTATTATCTGTTACATCAAGGTAACCTTTAAAATAATAAACTATCTGAGCAAGGATTCTTCCCCAATTAATTGAATTTACAGCGCCAATGTTATTATCTTTTTTAAATTGAAGATCATTAGAGACAGCTTTAACGATATCTTGACAATCATCAAAAACACCCTTAATTGCAATATTAAAAATATTATCGTCTTGCAAACTAAACATTTGAGCAGTTTGAAATGGGCTCATTGTACCGTATGGTGAAAGCATAAAGACATTAATACCTTTTTTACCTTTCATTGCATATTCTGCTGCAGGTCCTGTATCTCCTGATGTTGCCCCTAAAATATTTAATGTTTTATTTGTCTTAGCTAGAACGTATTCAAATATATGTCCTAAAAACTGCATAGCAATATCTTTAAAAGCTAGTGTTGGTCCATTTGAAAGAGATAATAAATAAAGGTTGTCCTTGAGCTTTAATGTTGGTGTTATTTCATTAGCATCTTGACTGGAGCGATTATATCTAAATACTTCTGAAGTATATGTTTTATTGATAATTTCCATCAGATCTTTAGCAGGAATATCATCAATAAATTTTTCAAAAATACAGAATGATAATTCCTGATAAGACATTGCCCTCATCTCATCTAAGTCATTTTTTGTAAATTTAGGGTAAATTTTTGGAAGATATAAACCTCCATCTGGTGCTAACCCGCCCAGTAAAACATCGCAAAAACTTAATTCTGGAGATTTCCCTCTTGTTGAAATATACCTCATATTTTTAGCTATTTAGTTGCTCAATTCTTAATTTAATTGCTTTATCAATATTTTCAGGTAACGCTTCAATTTCATAAATTATTTTTTCCATTTCTTTTTCTATTATATTTGAAGTGACTAAAATGATATCTACCACATCATCATCTTGAATCTCTTTCTGAACCATAGCATTTATAGATAAAGAATGTTGAGCAAAAACTTGAGTGATTTTATCCAGCACTCCTGATTCATTTTTCATTGAAAGCCTTATATAGAACTCAGAAGTAATATCCTCAATTAAGAGTATTTTTTTGGCTTTAATTTCATCCTTTATGAATCCAAGTATAGGTATTGAGTTAGCGTTATTTGATTCTATGTTTCTAGCTAAATCGATAATATCTGCCACGACTGCACTTGCTGTTGGTTCTGAACCAGCACCAGCTCCATAGTATAAAGTTGGTCCAACTTTATTTCCTTGAACTAAGACAGCGTTCATTGCTCCATCAACATTTGCAACCAGTTGGTTCTTTGGGATTAATGTAGGATGAACTCTTTGCTCAACAATTTCATTAAAGCATTTTGTTATACCTAGTAATTTTATCTTATACCCAAGGTCTTCAGCATACATTATATCTTTTTGCTCTAAATTACTTATGCCTTCAACGTATGTTGCTTTAAAATTAATAGGTATTCCAAATGCTATAGATGCCAATATAGTAATTTTATGTGCAGCATCTACTCCCTCAATATCAAAAGTTGGATCTGCCTCAGCAAAACCAAGTTCTTGAGCTTGCTTGAGTGCAACATCAAATGCTAAATTATTTTCTTTCATTTCAGTAAGAATATAATTTGTAGTTCCATTTAAGATCCCAACAATCCATTCAATCTTATTAGCAGCCAAGCCTTCTCTTGTTGACTTAATAATTGGTATACCTCCGGCTACTGCTGCTTCATATGATAAATTTACATTATGCTTGTTTGCTAAACTTACTAATTCTTCACCGTGCATAGCAACTAAAGCTTTATTTGCAGTAACAATATGCTTATTATTTTTAATAGCTTCCTCTACCAAATCTTTGGCAATACCGGTTCCACCGATTAACTCCACAACTACATGTATATTTTTATCTTTTACTAAATCAAATGCGTCCTCATAAATGATTGTTTTTTCATCAACCACTTCTTTTGCCCTTTTTAAATCTTTCTCTGCTAAAGCAAATACAATTATTTCTTTTCCTGTTTTACGAAAAATTTCTAAAAAGTTTTCTTTTAAAATTTTATATGTCCCCCCACCAACAGTTCCAGCTCCAATTAAACCAACATTTATTTTATTTTGCATTTTTTACTTTCTATAATCTTGTAAATAATCAGAGAATCTTTCAATTGCTATTTTTAATTCATCTTCATTTGGAAGAAACACCATTCGAATATGATTATTATCATGCCAATTAAATCCGCTCCCTTGGACCATAAGAACTTTTTTTTCTTTTAAGAAATCTAAAATAAATTCTTGATCATTTTTAATTTGATATATTTTTGGATCTAACTTTAAAAATAAATACATAGCTGCTGGAGGTTTAACGCATGATACTCCAGGAATATTTGTCATCATTTTATAAGATAATTCTCTTTGTTTAAATAATCGGCCTGTAGGAGAAACCAAATCATTAATACTTTGATATCCTCCTAATGCAGTTTGAATAGCTAATTGCCCGGGTACATTAGCACAAAGTCTCATTGAAGCTAAGATATTTAATCCTTCTAAATAATCCTTACCTAATGATTTATTTCCTGAAACTACAAGCCATCCAGCTCTATATCCGCAAGCTCTATAATTTTTTGAAAGTCCATTGAGTGTAACAAATAAAATATCGTCAGCTAAAGATGCAATAGAAGTATGTTTGTTTTCGTCATATAAAACTTTGTCATAAATTTCATCAGCAAAAATAATTAAATTATTTTTTCTTGCCACCTCAATAATTTGCTTTAATAATTCATCTGAGTATAGAGCCCCTGTTGGATTATTTGGGTTTATAACCAAAATTGCACGAGTTTTATTTGTAATTTTTGACTCAATATCTTTTATATCTGGAAACCAATTTGCCTCTTCATCACATGTATAATGAATTGGATTTCCCCCAGCTAAAGTTACAGCTGCTGTCCATAATGGATAATCAGGCTTTGGAATTAAAACTTCATCGTTATTATTAATTAATCCCTGCATAGCCATTACTATCAGTTCAGAAACACCATTACCTAAAATAATATCGTCTACATCAACGTCGACAATAGATTTTTGTTGTGTGTAATGCATGATTGCTTTTCTTGGTTCAAAAAGCCCATAACTTTCTGTATAACCAGAAGATTTTTTCATATTTCTTATGACGTCTTGAGTTATCTCATCTGGTGCTTCAAAACCAAATGATGCTGGATTTTCAATATTTAATTTAATAATTTGGTGACCATCTTCTTCCATTTGTTTTGCATGCTCAAGAACTGGCCCTCTAATGTCATAACATACGTTATCTAATTTTTTTGATTTTAAAACTGGGGTCAAAATTTTTATCTCGATTATTAAAAATTAATTGTTATTTTACCTTAAATTAGTTTTAAATTTTTTAACAAAGTGCTTTTGATACTACTTTATTAATTTTAATTCTTGTTTTAAAGATTTATTTTAGAAAAAACTAAAGAAGCGTTTACGCCACCAAAACCAAAACTATTTGACATTGCTGTGTGAATTTTACCTTCTTTTCTTTTTAGTAAAATAGGTAATCCTTCCGCTGCTGAATCTAAATCTTCAATATTAATTGATGGTGCTAAAAAACCACTATTCATCATAATTAAACTATAAATTGCTTCATTTGATCCAGCCGCACCTAGGGCATGACCAGATAAAGATTTCGTTGAGGCTATATCTGGTATCGAACCAAATTTGCCAGTTTCAAAAACTTTACGAATTGCATCTAATTCTACAGAGTCACCAACTGGAGTACTTGTACCATGAGTATTTATATAAGAAATATTTTTAGTATCTTTTTCTGTTAATGCGATTTCCATACATCTTTGAGCACCTTCACCACTTGGAGCAACCATATCATAACCATCAGAAGTTGAGCCGTAACCAACTATTTCAGCGTATATCTTTGCTCCTCTTTGTTTTGCATGTTCATATTCTTCAAGAACTAAAATACTTCCCCCTCCAGAGATAACAAATCCATCTCGATTTATATCAAAAGTTCTAGATGCTTTTTCTGGTTGATCATTATATTTAGTGGACATTGCTCCCATGGCATCAAATAGATAACTCATAGTCCAATGCTCTTCTTCTGCACCACCTGCAAACATAATATCCTGCTTTCCCATTTGTATTAATTCATAGGCATTTCCAATACAATGTGCACTTGTTGAACATGCAGATGTAATTGCATAATTAATACCTTTGATTTTAGCTCCAGTTGCTAAACAAGCAGATACTCCATTAGACATAGTTTTAGTTACCATATATGGACCAACACGCCTTATTCCTTTTTCTTTGAGAGTCTCAGTTCCTTGAAGCATACTTTCAGTTGAAGTACCCCCTGCGCCAACTATAATACCTGTTCGAAAATTAGAAACTTTTTCCTCAGTTAATCCAGAATCCACAATAGCTTCTTGCATGGCGACCCATGCATAGGCATGACCCTTAGCCATAAATCTTAACAATTTTCTGTCAATTAATTCTTCGACATTAATATCAATTGAGCCAGCTACCTGAGATCGAAGTCCATGAGACTCGTATTCAGGCTGGAAAGTAATACCAGATTTTGCTTCTTTAAGACTCTTTTCAACCTCTTTGACATTATTGCCAAGACTAGAAACAATACCCATACCTGTAATAACAACTCTTTTCAATCAATTTGTCCTTTTAAAAATCATCAGTATTTGTAAATAATCCAACTTTAAGGTCTGAAGCTTGATATACCTCTCTTCCATCAACTTCCATTTTTGCATCAGCAATTCCCATCACAAGCTTTCTTATAATGACTCTTTTAAGATCTATAATATAAGTTACTTTTTTAGCTGTTGGTAAAACTTGCCCTGTAAACTTAACTTCTCCACTTCCAAGAGCTCTTCCCCTGCCTTCTCCACCTCTCCAGCCGAGATAAAAACCAATTAATTGCCACATTGCATCCAAACCAAGACATCCAGGCATTACAGGATCACTTTCAAAATGGCATTTAAAAAACCATAAATCTTTACTTATATCCATTTCTGCAACCATTTGGCCATTATCATATAACCCCCCTTTCTCAGTTATAGAAATTATTCTATCAAACATTAACATTGGAGGAAGTGGAAGTTGTGCATTATCTTTGCCGAATAGCTCCCCTCGACCACATGCTAATAATTCTTCATTTGTAAAACTGTTTTTCTTCATAAAATCTTTCGTGTTTAATGATTATAATTAGCGCCCAATCTATTCAATAATATGTTAAATTAGCACTCATACCTGTTGTAAATTTAACAAGCACATCAATGCAGAATAATTACTAGGAATATATCACAATGAACGACCAAAAACTTACGGATTGGCGAAAACTTGCCTTAAGCCTAGAGGCAGAAATTAATAAAGTTATTGTTGGGCAAGAAGGTCCGATCAGACTTGTAACTAATGCTATATTTTCTAGAGGTCATGTTCTTCTTGAGGGTGATGTCGGAGTTGGAAAAACCACCCTTTTAAAAGCATTTGCAAGAGCAATTGGCGGTGGATACCAGAGAATTGAGGGAACAATTGATTTAATGCCTAATGACTTGATTTACCATACATATCTTGGCGATGACGGTAAGCCACATGTTAGTGACGGTCCTATTTTAAAATCTGGTGAAGATTTATCAATTTTCTTCTTTAATGAAATAAACCGGGCAAGACCTCAAGTCCACTCATTACTTTTGAGAATAATGGCTGAAAAAACATTATCCGCATTTAATAAAGAATTTAAATTTCCTCATTTGATTGTATTTGCAGACAGGAATCAAGTTGAAAAAGAAGAAACTTTCGAAATTCCTTCAGCCGCTCGTGATCGTTTCATGATGGAAATTCCAATTATCATTCCTCAAGTAGATGAGCTAATGAAAAACTTAATTTTTGATACAAAGTTTCATGATGCTGATAAATTAATTGAAGATGTTAAGCCAAATTTGATAAAATTTGATCAACTCAATCAGGTATCAGATAGTATTCAAGAAAATATTAAAGCTACCAAATCTCTAGAAAATTACTCATTAAATTTATGGAAATCAACTAAAAATCCTGAACTCTATAATATAAAAATTAGTGGGATTGATACTAAAATTCTAATTATTTCTGGTGCCAGCCCAAGAGGTATGAGTATGATGATGAAAGGTGCAAGGGTAAATGCATGGCTTAATAATAGAAGTTCAGTTATCCCAGAAGATATTCATGCTGTTTTTCATGAAACGATTGCGCATAGATTAGTTTTTAATCCAGTTTATGAGCTTCGTAGAACCGAGATATCTAGAGAGCTTTCAAATGAAATTCTTAGTAAAGTTGCCGCGCCATAATGGGCTACCAAACCGATATATTCGATTACCATATAAATTGGAAAACAAGAGGTCATCACCCTGGACAACATAAAAGCGACCAGAGAGGAATGGGTATTGAATTTGCAGGTCATTCAAATTTATTAGATTATCCTGATCCAAGAAGAATCGACATAAGGCAATCAATGCGAGACCCTCTGGAGCAAATTTATGTCAGAATATTTAATCAAAGAAGTACAACGCCTATCATGATAGTTACTGATCTTTCAGCAAGTATGAATTTTGGAACTGAAAAAACAAAACTAGAATTTGCTTCGGAAATTGCTACTGTTATTTCAAATTCTGTTACCAGTAGAAGTGATGCGATTGGTTTTATAGGATTTAATGACCATACTGAAACTAATTGGTGGGCCCCTTTATCTTACAGGCCTCATCGTACAAAATTACTCATTGAAAAACTCAAAAATTATGATCCAAAAAATTCTGGGCATAAAGGAATAAAAAGAGTTCCTCAAATACTGCCAAATGACCACACATTAGTTTTTTTAATATCTGACTTTCATATACCGATAAATGATATTCAAGCAACATTATCTAAATTGACTAAACACACAATCGTACCAATTATTATTTGGAATAAAAACGAATATCAAAATTTACCTAATTTTGGCATTGTTACCATTAATGATTCGGAAACAGGTGAAGAATCAACTATCTTTCTTAGAAAAAAATTAAAAAATAATATAATAAAAAAATTTGAAGATAGAAAGAAAGAGCTTGAAAATATTTTTATGCGATATAACTCACCTCCCTTCTTTGTAGATAATGAATTTAATCCTCTTGATATGACTCAATATTTTAATGAACACTATCATGCATAAATTAATCTTTTCATTTATTACTTTATTACTCTTTTCGATGCAAATATATAGCTATGAAGATCCAAAAAAATACCCAGATATTGATGCTAAATTTATAGACTTAGATATTAAAGATCCAGAGCAAAGAGTGGGCTATACGATTGGTGACATCATTAAAAGAGAAATAGTTTTTGTGGTTAAAAAACCATATAAACTTATTGAAGAATCGCTACCAATTGTTGGTTATGAAAAGAAATATCGTGGACAAGCTTTAGGTATTTCATTAACAAAAATTGATGTAAAAAAAGATATAAATGAGTCAGAAAGTAGATTTCTAATAAAGCTTGAATACCAAATATTTACTAATAATGTTGTAGCTAAACCGGCATTTATTACTGCTGACTACTATAGACTGATCAATCCTGAAAATCCAAAAAAAGTTGTAAAGCATAGAATACCAGAGCTTACTATAGCTGTATCACCAATTGCGATATTCGGGGACATTAAGATTGAAAATGATATGAGCCCATATCGAGGGCCTTTTAAAATAGATATTAAAGACCATATTAAAAATCTAAAATATTCTGTTTTTGGTTTAGTACTTAGTATTATTTTACTTTTATACATCTATAGTCAATTCTCTTGGATTCCAGGTCAAAATAAATTCTTTAGTTATACATACAAAAAAAATAAGAGAAATAAACCGTTACAAAAAAATAATGAAAAATTTATTGAGGATATTCATAATAGTTTTAACAAAACCATTGGGAACACTTTTTTTAAGAAAAATAAAAGTATTCTCTATGAAAAAAATAAAAATTTTAAATATATAGAGAAAGAGTTAGATATTTTTTTTAACTTATCTAGAAATATTTTCTTTGAACAAAATAAAAAAATTAATCATGAAGCAGTTCATAATTGGTTATTATTATTTTGTAAGCATTGCCGAATGTGTGAAAGAAAGCTTATTGTAGATAAAAAAGATATAAACACTTTAATTTTCTAATGAACTTCATAACGCCTTGGGTTTTAATTTTTCTTCCGCTAGCAATAATTCCTTTAATTATTGGTCAATCAAATCAAAATATTTATTCTTGGAACGAGATGATTCCTTTGGATGTATTATCCAAAATCATAAGTATTCTTCTGAAGTCTTTAAGTAGTTTAATTATTTTTATAATGATTCTTGCCATAAGCGAGCCGTATTCTAATCAAAAAGTTGTAAGTAAAATTGGCGAGGGTGCACAAATTGGTCTGGTTTTAGATAGAAGTGCATCTATGGATGAACCATTTTCTGGTAGTGATGAAGATACCGTTGGTGAAACCAAATCAGCCGCAGCGAGTAGGTTAATAATTGATTTTTTTGAATCCAGATCTAACGATATGGTTGGTGTTATTACTTTTAGTAATTCTGCAATGTATGTTCTACCTCTCACACAAAATAAAGATGCAATTAAAGCCGCAGTGAACGCAACAGCAGGTAATGCACTTTTTCAAACTAATATAGGGGCTGGCTTAACTAGTAGTGCTGAATTATTTGCTGATGTGGATGATTCAGGATCGAGAGCGATTATTCTTCTTTCAGATGGAGCGGGAAGAATTGATGCAAATACTCAACAAAAAATAAAAGATTGGTTTGATCAATTTCAAATAGGTCTTTATTGGATTGTATTGAAACAAGAAGGAGGTATTAGTATCTTCGATGAAGATTATGTTCCAAGAGACGAGGACCAGCTTCCTCCTCAAATTGAACTATTTGAATATTTTAAAACGTTTAGATCACCTTTCAATGCTTATGAAGCTGAAGATCCAAAATCTCTTGCTTTAGCTATTAAAGATATTAACCTAAAAGAAAAAAAACCAATTAAATATAATGAAATAATCCCTGGAACAAATCATTCAACAAAATTACTAATTATTGCATTTTTAATGGCTTTATTATTATTTGCTTTGAAATTAATTGAGGTAAAATCATTCAAATGAGAATAAATAATCTTTTTACTGTTAAAAAAATAACTTGGTTTTTATACGCCACAATATTAACTTTATCTATAATAAGTATTTATTTATCAATTAATCTTTATCAAATTGATAAATTTAATAAGGATGTAAGTACTGGTAATACACCTGAATTATTTAAACAAAGTTTTGAAGCAAGATTTTCAACAGCTTTTTGGTTAGCGAAAAAAGAATATTTTAAAGAAGCTACAGTCCTATTCAACAACTTAGAAGAGCATGTAAATAAAAAACATAGGTCAGCGGTGCATTATAATGTTGGAAATATTTTCTTTATAAGAGGTTTAAAAATAAATGGTACTAGTAATAGTGCAACCGTTCGTGATGAAGCAGAATACCTTTTAAGGCAAGCAAAAAAAGCCTACGTAAAATCGATAAAATTAGATAATACACATTGGGATGCTAGGCATAATTTGGATAGACTATTAACTATGCTGCCTGATACACCAACACCAGGCGTTGGGGAATCGGACTCACCGGGACTAATTATGGGAAATATTCCTATTGGTCTACCTTAAGATAAATGAAACTATTTTTTAAAAAAATTACATTTAATAGAAATATATTTCTACTACTCCTTTCCCTAATTTGTATTTTAGTTGCAATAGTTAACCCAAAGATTAAAGTAACAAGAGATATATATAACTATATTTTTGTTGTTGATATTTCTCAAAGTATGATGACACAGGATATGGAGGTTGCAGGAAAAAAAACATCAAGATTAGAATATACAAAAAAAACTATACAAAATATTATTGAAAAATTACCTTGTAAAACTAAAGTAAGTATTGGTATGTTTGCAGGAGTTAGTGTTGCTGCAACTTATACTCCAATTGAAGTCTGTGATAATTTTAGCTCTATTAATAAAACTATTGATCACCTAGACTGGAGATCAACTTGGTCAGGAAATACTCGTATTCGAGAATCAGCAGTAAACTTAGCTAGATTAATAAGAAGCTTTCCAGAGGCAGCTCAAGTCGTATTTTTTACAGATGGTGAAGAAGCACCTAAATTACATGTTTTTAACACAAGAGATTTAAACCAATTTCAAGGTGGTACTGATTGGTTGTATGTGGGCATCGGAAGTGATGTTGGAACGCCAATACCAAAATATGACGCAGAAAATCAACTTATAGGTTTTTGGTCTAATGAAAGCTTTGCGTTGCAACCTGGAATTGCTCAAATTTCTGAAGGTAATATCGGAGCAAGAAATGATGCTGTTGCGACTAGTGAAAATGATAGATACTTATCGAAACTCGATGAAAAATATCTCGTATCTTTAGCAAAAGAAATCAAAGGTATTTACGTTAAAGGGGATGACATTGAAAATATTATGTCCCAAATGAAAAATCAAAAAGCTTCTTGGAGGGATAGGTCTGATTTTCAATTAAGAAATATTTTTGCCCTTCTAGCTTTGATTTTTTTTATAATGCGCTTCATAACATTTAATAAAATTAAGGCTTTATTAAAGATAAACAAATATGCCAAATCATAAGACAAAAATTCCAGGGCTTGATCTAATACTTGTCAGAGGCACCGATGCTGAGAATTTTCTTCAAGGCCAGATTACCAATGATATAAAGCTGATAGAAAAAGAAAATGAAGCAATTTATGCTGGTTATTGTAATCCCAAAGGACGATTAATTGCATTCTTCTTAATCATAAAGGTTTGGGATAATTATTGTCTTTTTTGTCCATCATCAATTAGTGATGAAATTAGGGCAAAACTGTCTATGTTTATTTTAAGGTCACAAGTATTAATTGAAAAAGGTAAGTTTTCTTATTTTGGTTTTTATGGTGGTACAAGAGCTGAAAAAGAATTTAAAAATTTTTGGGGAGATGTTCCCTATCCAACAAACATAATGGAAACAGTCAAATATCCAATAAAAGAAACAGTAGGATTTTTATCTATAATTAAATTACCAGGAGGACTTAATAGTCGATTCTTGGTGTTAGGTGAAGATGAAGCTATTGAAACGGTGCAAGATGAAATTTTTCAAAATGTAGACCCTGATGAAGATACATTAATAGATAAAAAATCTTGGAACGCTTCTGATATTGAAGCTAAAATTCCAAATATCTTTAAAGAAACTCAAGATAAATTTATTCCTCAATCACTAAACCTAGACTTAATAGATGCAGTAAATTTTAAAAAAGGTTGTTATACAGGTCAAGAAATTGTCGCTAGAACTCATTACTTAGGAAAACCAAAAAGAAGAATGTATTTAGGAAGTATTAATTCTCCTGAATCCTTTAAAATAGGAGATGAAATAACAGCAAATGGTGAAAAAGTTGGGCAAATAATCAATTTTTACGAAGAAGATGCTGATTTTTATACAATATTGTTTGAAATACGGATAGAAAAAATTAATTTAGAATTAATATTAGGTAAAAATAAAATTATTAATATTGATGAATTAAATTAATATTAGTAAAAAATATATTATGAAATTAAATATGGGTTGCGGACAAAATAAGCTTAATGGTTATCTTAATATAGATAAACATAATGAATGCGAACCTGATTTACAGTTTGACCTTGAAAAGTTTCCATGGCCATTTAAAAATAGCGAAGTAAATGAAGTATTATTTAATCATTCTTTAGAGCATATTGGTGCTGATACAGATGTATTTCTTAATATTATGAAAGAATTATATCGTGTTTGTAATGCTGATGCTAAGATACAAATAAATGTTCCCCATCCAAGACATGATAATTTTATTAATGACCCGACACATGTTCGAATAATTACTCCAGAAACTTTTGCATTATTTAGCAAAAAAAATAATGCTTTATGGAAAGAAATGAATGCTTCTAACTCCCCTCTTGCAATCTATATGGATGTCGACTTCGAAACCACTGAAATAAATCAAGTTTTAGTGCCAGAATATATGAATAAACTTAATAATAATGAGATCTCAGAAGAGGAAATAAATCGCTATATTGCAGAACGAAATAATATTATTTCAGAATTTAGAATTGTTTTAAAAGTAATAAAATAATCTAAAACTTGAATAAAAAAAAACCAGCGTTGTTTTATTAACGCTGGTCTAAAAAAATATTAGGAGTATTTTTTTAGTAATTTATTTTTGCTTTATCTTTAATTAAATCCAAAGCAGAACAAATTAAACTAAACCATTTATTATAAGCATCTGTATCTAGTTCCTCTTTAGCCATTCTTTCAGCCATAATATCTAAATCTTCAGTTAAATTTTTAACATAAGATTTTATTGACTCTTTATTTTTTTTTATTGGTATAACTTTTTTATTCATAACATTTTTATTGTAAATGAGAATCATTCGCATTACAAGTTAAATTTGTCATTTTTTTTTATTTATTATTTGAAAGAATATTTCATCTTTTTTTATCATACCTAATTCATCCCTTGCGCGCTCTTCAATAGCTTTAGTACCTTTCTTTAAATCATTAACTTCAGCAATTAATGCATCATTTTCTTTTTTTAATTCTGAATTAATTTTTTTTTGATTTTTAATTTGAGTATTTTTTTCTATGATGCTTTTAAATCCTCCTTCTGCAAACCAAAGAGGGTATTGAATTAATATAATTAGTAGAAAAAAAATAAAAGTAAGTTTATTCAATTAATTTTTATCAAAAGCTGATAATCCAGAATAATTTGCTTTAGGACCTAATAATTCCTCAATTCTTAATAATTGATTATATTTGGCTACTCTTTCAGATCTGGATATAGATCCTGTTTTTATTTGTAAAGAATTAAAAGCAACTGCTATATCCGCAATTATTGTATCTTCTGTCTCACCAGATCTATGAGAAATTATTGTAGAATAGTTTGATTTCTTTGCTAAATTAATTGTTTTAAATGTTTCAGTTAAAGTACCAATTTGATTTACTTTTATTAAAATTGAATTTGCAATTTTCCTATCAATGCCCTGTTGAAGTATTTTAGGATTTGTTACAAATAAATCGTCTCCAACAATCTGTATATTTTTTCCAATTTTTTCAGTAAGCATAGCCCAACCATCCCAGTCGTTCTCACTCATCCCATCCTCAATGCTAATTATTGGATATTTTTCACACAAAACATTAAGATATCCAGTCATTTCTTCTGAAGTCAAAACAAGATTTTCTGAAGCTAGATGATATTTATTATCTATATAGTATTCTGAACTGGCACAATCTAAACCTAAAAAAACATCTTTACCAGGCTCATACCCTGCGCTTTCGATTGACTGCGTTATAAGTTTAAGAGCCTCTTCGTTTGAGTCTAAATTTGGTGCAAAACCACCTTCATCCCCAACAGTAGTTGCTAATTTTTTTTTACTTAGATTAATTTTAAGGCATTGAAAAATCTCTGATCCACATCGAATAGCTTCCGAAAAGCTTGGTCTACCAGCAGGAATAATCATAAATTCTTGAATATCAATATTATTATCAGCATGAGCTCCACCATTAATAATATTCATCATTGGTGTTGGAAGTGAATATGGTCCTTTTGGATTAAAATACTCAAATAAATTCTTTTTTTGATTTTTTGCAGCTGCATCCGCTACAGCCATAGAGACTGCTAAAATAGAATTCGCTCCAAGGTTTCTTTTATTATCAGTTCCATCTAGCAATATCATAGCTTGATCTATACCGGCTTGATCCTCAACCTCCATACCTTCGATTTTTTTAGATATTATCTTATTAATATTATGAATTGCCTTTAAAACTCCTTTACCTAAATATTTCGTATCTTTATCTCTTAATTCTAAAGCTTCCTTACTGCCAGTTGATGCTCCTGAGGGTACTGCTGCTCGACCTAGTAAACTATTTGATAATATTACATCTGCTTCAATTGTTGGATTACCTCGTGAATCTATAATCATTCGACTGTTAATTTTTTTTATTTGACTCATCTAAAACTACCTTCAAGAAAGACCTTTTGATTTAACAATCTGATCCAGTTCTTTAAGAGTTTCTAGTAAGGCTTCCATTTCATTCAAAGGTACTGCATTAGGGCCATCTGACAAAGCTTCTTTTGGATTCGGATGAGTCTCCATAAAAATGCCAGAAATTCCACAAGAAATAGCTGCCCTTGCCAGAAGTGGAACAAATTCACTTTGGCCACCACTTCGATCTCCCTTGCCACCTGGTTGTTGAACAGAATGAGTAGCATCAAATACAACTGGGCATTTAGTTTTGCGCATAATTGATAAACTTCTCATATCGGATACTAATGTGTTATAACCAAATGAGGCGCCCCGCTCACAAACCATAATATTATTAATTCCTCCATTAGCATCCTTAGCTTTTTGAACTACTTGAATCATATCTTCAGGAGCTAAAAATTGACCCTTTTTAATATTTACTGGTTTACCTGAACTAGCAACAGCCGCAATGAAATCAGTTTGTCTGCATAAAAATGCTGGGGTCTGCAATACATCAACAATTTTAGCAACTGGCTTAACTTGGGCTTCAGTATGAATATCAGTAAGTACTGGAACATCTAATTCTTTTTTAACTACTTCTAAAATTCTTAAACCTTCTTCAAGACCAAAACCTCGAAATGTTTTATTAGAACTTCTATTTGCTTTATCAAACGAAGATTTAAAAATAAATGGGATATTTAGATTATCAGTCAATTCTTTTAATTGTCCTGCAACATCGATTGTCATACTCTCAGACTCGATAACGCAAGGTCCAGCTATTAAAAAAAAGGGTTGGTTTAATCCTATATTAAAATTACATAATTTCATTTAGTTACCTTTTGCTTGTTGGTATTTAAGTGATGCTTTTAAATAAGATATAAATAATGGATGGCCCTCTTTTGGGTTTGATGTAAATTCAGGGTGAAATTGACAACCGAGAAACCATGGATGATCTGATATTGGTAATTCAATTATTTCACATAAGTCTTCTGACGGTGTTCTAGCAGATACAATTAATCCAGCACTGATTAATCTATCAACATAATCATTGTTTACCTCATATCTATGACGATGTCTTTCGTTAACAACCCTACCATAAATTTTATTGGCTAAGCTTTTACTTTTTGTTGGAGCTTTTTGCGATCCAAGCCTCATTGTTCCTCCCATATTAGAATTTTCATCTCTAATCTCTATTATTCCATCTTTATTTTGCCATTCTGTTATTAGGGCAATGACTGGATGTTTTGTTTTATTATTAAATTCTGAACTATTTGCATTATCTAAGCCAGCTTTATTTCTTGCAAATTCAACAATAGCTAATTGCATCCCTAGACATATACCTAAAAAAGGTATTTTATTTTCTCTTGCATATTTAATAGCACTAATCTTACCCTCAGTTCCTCGCCTACCAAAACCTCCTGGTATTAAAACACCGTCTATCTTATCTAATGCTCTCACACCATTTTTTTCAATATCTTCTGAATCAAGATAATGAATTTTTACTTTTGCGTTATTATGAATTCCTGCGTGAATTAATGCTTCAGTTAGAGATTTATATGACTCTGTAAGATCAACATACTTCCCAACAAAAGCTATATTGATTTCATCTTTTGCTTTATCTAATATTCTAGTAATTTTTTGCCATTGTGATAAATCAGCTTTTTTAGCTTTAATTTTTAATTTATTACAAACAATTTCGTCAATCATTTGATTATGGAGCATCAATGGAATTTTATATATAGAATCAGCATCTGTAGCAGAAATAACTGCTTTAGGAGTCACGTTAGTAAATAACGCGATTTTTTGTCTTTCTTCTTTTGGAAGTGATCTTTCTGATCTACATATTAATATATCAGGTTGAATACCAATTTCTCTTAGCTCTTTAACAGAATGTTGTGTAGGTTTTGTTTTTAACTCTCCAGCGGCAGCAATCCAGGGCAGAAGTGTAAGATGAATGTAGCATGCACTCTCTCTGCCACCCTCAAAACCCATTTGACGAATGGCCTCCAAAAAAGGAAGTGACTCAATATCACCAACTGTTCCACCAACTTCAATTATAGCTATATCAGCTTTTTTTGAACCCTCTTGGATATGTAATTTTATTTGATCAGTTATATGAGGAATTACTTGAACAGTTTTGCCAAGATATTCTCCACGACGCTCCTTCTTAATAACGCTGTCGTATATTTGGCCGGTTGTAAAATTATTTTTTTTTGTCATCTTTGAAGAAATAAATCTTTCATAATGACCAAGATCTAAGTCAGTTTCTGCTCCATCCTCTGTTACAAAAACTTCTCCATGCTGAAATGGACTCATTGTGCCTGGATCTACATTTATATAGGGATCAAGCTTTAACATGGTTACGTTTAGATTTCGTGATTCAAGAATTGCGCCTAGACTTGCCGCAGCGATACCTTTGCCTAAGGAAGAAACAACACCGCCAGTTACAAAAACATATTTGGTCATTAGATAGCCATTTTAAATTAAATTGCTGACGGGATACTATTTTACTTCAAACAGATAAGTCCTACAATAAATAGTTTTAATCTTTTGAATGCCGGCTGTATGTTTGAAAACGTTCAATTACCTCTGTCATTTCTTTTTGAGTCAACAAATTAGGATCGCCAATTTTTTTTGCTTCAATATATAAATGGCATAAATGTTCAACTTCTTCAGATATGTGTAATGCTTCCTCTAAATTTTCTCCAATAGTTACAAGGCCATGATTAGCTATTAAGCAAGCTTTTCTTCCATTTAATGCATTAATTATATTATCTGATAGTTGTTGAGTTCCAAACATTGCATAAGAAGCACATCTTACTGAATCTCCTCCAGCAACAGCAATCATATAATGAAATGGTGGTAATTCCTTATTAAAAAGACTTGCAGTGCTTGCATAAATTGAGTGAGTATGAATTACAGCACCTATTTCTTTTCTTTGAGAAAAAATATCTTGATGAAATCTCCACTCACTTGAAGGTTTTAAATTCAATTTTGAATCAATAACGTTTCCTTCAAAATCCATTCTAACCATCTTTTCTGGAGATAAGTCTTCTATTTCGACCCCACTTGGTGTAATTAAAAATGTGTTTCCGTCTCTACAACTACAATTTCCTGTTGCTCCATGGTTTAAACCCATTTCATGCAATTTTAAAGTCGTCTTAGTTAGAATTGATGCTAATTTTTTTTCTTGACTCATTTTAAAACCTTCTTAATATCTCTTGGATTGTAAATTCCTTTTTCACATATTATTTTACCAACAAAATTTGAGGGTGTAATATCAAAAGCAGGATTATATGCCGAAGAATATCCTATTTTAACTTCGGTAATATTATTTTTAGCGTCTAAGCCTTTTACTTTTAGAACTTCATCTTCATCTCTGCATTCAATATCAAACGTATTATTTTGACCCATATAATTTGGATCTATTGTACTTGTTGGAGCTGCCACATAAAAAGGTATTTTGCTTTGCTTTGCAGCTAGTGCTTTTAAATAAGTGCCTATTTTATTACAAACGTTTCCATCAATTGAGATCCGATCTGCGCCAACAAGAACTAGATCTACATCCCCTCTTTGCATTAACAACCCACCTGCACTATCAGTAATAATTGTGTGAGGAATATTTTCTTGGTTAAGTTCCCAAGCTGTTAAGCTAGTCCCTTGATTTCTAGGTCTTGTCTCGTCGACCCATACATGAATATTTAAACCTTCTCTAAATGCTTTATATATAGGGCTCAATGCTGTTCCATAATCAATCGTAGCAAGCCATCCTGCATTGCAATGAGTTAAAATATTAATTTGAGGTTTGTTAACTTTTTGAATTAATTTTAATCCCAGTTCACCTATACGAAGATTATTCCTTACATCCTGATCAGCAAGTTCATTTGCTAACCTCCATGCCAATGAAATCCTCGTATCTATTGGTTCTTTCTTTAATTTATCGAATACAAAATTAACTGCCCAGGCTAAATTAACTGCTGTAGGTCTTGATTTTATTAATAACTTTTTTGCTTCGATTAAATATTTATCCGTAGAATTTTTCATTAATGCGATTGCCATTCCATATGCAGCAGCAACTCCTATTAAAGGAGCACCACGAACTCTCATTTTTTTAATAGCCTCCACAACCTCATTTAGGCTTCTTAGAGGTCTTAATTTGAACTCAAATGGTAGATAAGTCTGATCAATTATAGTAACCTCAGAGAGGGCTTTATTTGGCCAAATAGTCCTATATTGTTTTCCGTCTACCAACATAAATTTGACCTCCTTATATGTTATGAAAAAGTGTCCACAATATCTGTGGATAACATTGTGAATAAATGTTGTATAAAAATGCAACCTATGAATTATAAAGGATTTTTTTTAAACGCTTAATTTTTAATCGTATAAAAATCCCTTTAAAATCAATATCTTAATGTATGTCATTGAGATTACTCATTTTTTTAAAAAACTTAAAGTAACTGTTGAGGTCATGTGTATAACTTAGCTAATTTTGGAATGGCTTCTATTGTATTATTCCTTATAATATCAGCTGTTTTTAAAGACTCTATTCCTCTTAATTGACAAAAAAATTCAGCAATTTTAGAAAGCTCTTTTGGATGATTATGCTCATTATCATTTAACCATACTGGTGACATGTCTGGAGAATCTGTTTCCAAAACAATTGCTTCAATTGGTAATTCTTTCGCAAGCATTTGAATATGTTTTGCTCTTGGGTAGGTCATTGCGCCTCCAAATCCTAACTTAAAACCTAATTCAATTAATTGATAACCCTGTTGTAAACTTCCATTAAAAGCATGAGCAATTCCACCCCTTACTTTGATTTTTCTTAAATTTTTAAGAATTAAATCTATAGCGCCTCTTACATGCATGATTACAGGTAAATCAAATTTTTTTGCTAATTTTAATTGTGCTAAAAAAACTTCTTCTTGAAATAATTGATTATCTTTACGAACATACAAATCTAAACCAATCTCACCTACAGCTACTGAATTTTTTTTTAATAAATAATCTTCCAATAATTCTAAATCCTTTTCTTGAAATTCATTCAAGTACATTGGATGATAACCAAGAGCATAAAAACATTCATCATTTTTTTCAGCTAATTTTATAACTTGATCAAAATTACTTTTACCCACCGCAGGTATAATAATACAATTTACATTTTGCTCTATACTTGAACTAATAACTTGCTGAGAATTTATAAATAAATCATTATCTAAATGACAATGTGTATCAATCCACATAATTTTTATCCAGTTTAGCTTGGATTCGAATGTCCTCACCAATATTTCTAAAATCTATTATTGTAAATTTAATTTTATCACTCATATTCTTTAGGATTGGTGCATCAAACATGCTATTTGCATTACCTCCAATTATATATGGGGCCATATAAGTTATTAATTCATCCAATAATTCCAATTTTAATAATTCACCGTTTAATTTAGGACCAACTTCAACCCATAAATCATTTATCTCTAATTTATTTAAAAATTGCATAAGTGCCATAAGATCAATCTTATTATTCAATAAAGTTATTTTCTCCAACTTTGCCTTAGTTTTTTTTAATTTTGGGAGATTTAAATTTGAGTCTTCGCCATAAACAACTACTACATTATTTTGCTGTAATATTTTTGAATTAGGTTTAATTGTAAGATAACTATCTAAAATTATTCTTAAAGGTTGGTTTTTGGCTGATTGATCTTTAACTAACAAACTTGGGTTATCAATATTAATCGTCCCTTTTCCAGTTAATATTGCACAGGATTTTGATCTCCATTTTTGAACATCTTCTCGCGAAGATTTTGAAGTTATCCATCGGCTTTTTCCATTTTGAAGACTTGTTTTACCATCTAATGATATTGCTATTTTAGATCTAATATAAGGTCTTTTATACTTCATCCTACTAATAAATCCTAAATTAAGTTTTTTAGCCTCCTCCTCCATAATTCCTAAAAAAACATTCATTCCATTCTTTTTTAAGAAATCAACACCTTTACCATTTACCAGTGGATTTGGATCAGTCATTGCTATATAAATATTTTTAATTCCAGATGAGACAATACTATTTGCACATGGAGGGGTTTTACCTTTGTGACTACAAGGCTCTAAAGTAACATATAAATCAGCACCTTTAGCTAATAATCCAGCCTCTTTAATAGCTATTATTTCAGCATGATCTTTGCCAGCAATTTTATGGAATCCTTTTCCAACTATTTTTTTATTCTTTACTATTATTGCGCCTACTGAGGGATTTGGTCGAGTTCTACCAAGACTTCTTTTTGCAAGAGCTAAAGCCTTAGCCATAAATTTAAAATTTAATTTATCATCCAAATTTAATCTAAATCTTTAATTGCATCACTGAATTCTTCTACATCGGAAAAACTTCTATAAACAGATGCAAACCTAATATAAGCTACCTTATCCAATTTTTTTAATTCATACATAACACTTTCACCCAAATCCCTAGAGTTTATTTCTCTTTCACCTTTTGCTAAAACTTTTGATAAGATATCCTCAACCGCTTTATCGATATATTCAACAGGCACTGATCTCTTGTGAAGTGCCCGCGTTAAAGAATGTAACAGTTTTTCTTTTTTAAACTCTTCTCTTTTTCCATCTTGTTTAACTACATGAGGTAAACTTAATTCAGCATGCTCATAAGTTGTAAATCTTTTACGGCAATTTTTGCATTCTCGTCGACGACGAATTGTAGTTCCCTCATCATTTACGCGAGAATCAATAACCTGAGTATCATTAGATCCGCAAAAAAGACATTTCATAATTTAGTCATTTTCCATAAACTGGAAATTTTTTAGTGAGAACATTTACTTTTTTTCTTACATTTTTAATATTAGCTTCATTCTCAGGATGGTCTAAAACATCCGCAATATAATCACCTACTAAAGCTGCCTCTTCTTCCTTAAATCCTCTTGTTGTTATTGCAGGAGTTCCAAGCCTAATCCCAGAAGTTACAAATGGGCTTTCTGGATCATCAGGAATAGAATTTTTATTAATAGTAATATGAGCCTGCCCTAATAATATATCAGCAGCTTTTCCCGTTAAATTTTGAGGACGTAAATCTACTAAAAATACATGAGATTCAGTTTTGCCAGAAATAATTCTATAGCCTCTTGATTGCAGTTTATTAACCATAGCTTTTGCATTATTAATTACTTGAGTTTGATAAATTTTAAATTCAGGTTTTAATGCTTCCCCGAATGCAATTGCTTTTCCAGCTATTACATGCATTAATGGGCCCCCCTGAATTGCAGGAAATACAAAGGCATTAATTATTTTTTCAAATTCTGGTTTTGCAATTATGAATCCACCTCTAGGACCTCGAAGTGACTTATGAGTAGTTGAAGTAACAAAATCTGCGTAAGGTACGGGATTTGGATAAACACCTCCTGCAACTAAGCCAGAATAATGAGCAATATCTACCATAAAATAAGCACCAACTTTTTTTGCAATTTGACTCATTCTTTCCCAATTAAAATGTAATGCATATGCTGATGCACCCCCAATAATTAATTTAGGTTTTGTTTGAATAGCTAATTTCTCCATTTCATCATAATCAATTTCTTCATTACTATTTAGTCCATAAGGAACAATCTTAAATAATTTCCCTGATAAATTTGCTGGTGAACCATGGGTTAAATGACCGCCATGACCTAAATTCATGCCCATTATTGTATCGCCTGGTTTAAGGACAGCAAAATAAACTGCTTGATTGGCTTGACTCCCTGAATGAGGTTGAACATTTACATATTCAGCACCATAAAGCTGCTTAAGTCTATCAATAGCTAACTGTTCAACTTGATCGATAAATTCACAGCCACCATAAAATCTCTTTCCAATATAACCTTCGGCATATTTATTAGTTAATTGTGATCCTTGGGCTTCCATAACAGCCGGGCTAGTGTAGTTTTCAGATGCAATTAACTCTATATGATCTTCTTGTCGCTTATCTTCATTAACAATTTGCTGCCAAATTTCTGGATCTATTTCTTTAAGTGAATCAAATTTATTAAACATATTTACCAATTATTCATAGTTATTTAAAGATACTCCATTTTACCATGGCTTATACAATATTTTCGTATTCAAATAAGCAAAAAAATCGATGGGATTGACTTTAAAACTTAAGATATAATCAAATAAATAAAATAAATATAGGGTGATAAAATGCTTTGGACAGATAGTCTTGAAATTGCACAACTTCTTTATGATAAAAATCCAGAATTAGATCCTAAAACAATCAGATTTACAGATTTACGTCAATGGGTTTTAGATCTTGATGACTTTAATGATGATCCTGAAAAATGTGGTGAACGAATTTTAGAGGCAATACAGCTGGCTTGGATTGATGAGTACGAATAACGAATTAATCGAAAAAAATATATTTAAAGCCTATGATATCCGTGGTGTAGTAGGAAAAACTCTAACTGACAATACCATTATTAAAATTGGTCAATCTATTGGAAGTGAGGCGCTTCTTAATAATCAAAAAGATATATGTGTTGGTTACGATGGAAGACTATCAAGCCCACATCTACTATCTCTATTAACAGAAGGTTTAATTTCTACTGGTATTAATGTTATTAATATTGGTTTAGTCACTACGCCAATGCTATATTTTAGCACTCATAATCTTGCTACAAAATCTGGAGTGATGATTACTGGAAGCCATAATCCGCCTGAATATAATGGCTTTAAAATAATGATTAATGAAAAAACTTTATCTGCTGAAGATATTCAAAATTTATATCATAGGATTATTAAAAAAGAATATTTAGTAGGAAAAGGAGAAATATCTACTATCAATATTAAACCTCATTATCTTAAAAAGATTTGTAATAGTATAAATTTAGCAAGAACTATAAAGGTGGCAATTGATTGTGGTAATGGTGCCTCTAGCGTTTGTGCAAAAGAGTTATTTTCTAAAATAGGTGTTAAAGTTGAATCTCTTTTTTGCGATGTAGATGGAAGCTTTCCTAACCATCATCCAGATCCATCAAAACCAGAAAACCTCGCAGACCTTCAAAAAATATTATCAACTGGAGATAGTGAATTAGGTCTAGCTTTCGACGGCGATGGAGATAGATTAGGAGTTGTAACAAAAAAAGGGGAGATAATTTATCCAGATCGTCAACTTTTATTATTTGCAGAGGATATTTTAAAAAAGAATAAAGGATCATCTATTATCTTTGATGTTAAATCCACTAGACATCTATTTAAATGGATAAAAGATAGAGGAGGTGTTCCAATTATATGGAAAACAGGACACTCTTTTATTAAAGCTAAAATGAAAGAAACAAAATCTATTCTGGCTGGAGAAATGAGTGGACATATATTTTTCAATGATCATTGGTATGGATTTGATGATGGGTTGTATGCCGGTGCTCGTTTGTTAGAAATTTTAAGTAATTTTGATGATCCCTCAGGAGTTTTAGAATTACTACCTAAAGGATTCAGTACTCCAGAATTAAATATAGAACTTAATGAAGGTGAACAGCACATACTTATAAAAAAATTACAAAAAGAAGCTACTTTTCCAAGAGCATTGAATATTATAAAAATAGATGGATTAAGAGTTGAATATTCTAGTGGATTTGGATTAATGAGAGCATCTAATACAACCCCAGTAATAGTTCTTCGTTTTGAAGCTGATACTAAAGCAGATTTAGACACTATTCAAAAAGATTTCAAATTAATTTTACAAAAGTATATAAATACAAATAAAATTCCTTTCTAATCTTAAAATTATGAAAAAAATTTTATGTTAGATAACAACTAGTTTTTACAAGCTAAATTTAAATATAAAAAATTAACAGTATCTTCTTTGATTTTTTGCCAAGAAAAAGGAACTCCTTTTGATATTAATTTCTCACCTTTTGCCATATTTGAATCATAAATTGAATAAGCTAGAATTCTTATTTTTGATTCGGTACAATTAAATTCACTCAGGCTTTTTACCGAATAATAAGAAAGGGCCCCCACAATCTGAGGCTCATTAAAGTCTTGCATCGACCAAACTCTTACTTTATTTCCATTTGGTCTTAAGTTTTTTAGATCAATAAAATATCTTGCCTGTATCTGATTAGAGTCAAGTTTTAATGGAATCAATGTCCAATCTCCGTAACAAAAGATTGGTAAAAAAAATAATATAAAAAAAATAAATTTCTTCATAATTACTCATTGTAAAACAAATAATAAAAAAGCCCGATAAATCGGGCTTTTTTAATTTGAACTAAGTAAGATTACTTGTTCATTACGTACATGGTTACTTCAAAACCAAAACGCATTTCTGTTGCTGCTGGTGTTGTCCACATAATATTTCTCCTAAAAGAAAGGTTAATTAACTAGACTTGGCTGCACAAATTAGGCAAGTAAATTACCAATTATGTAGCGGCCAAAGAGTAATTTCTGTATTTTTACAATTACTAAATTTCTTAGAAACTAGCGATTGCAAACATACATAGTTACTTCAAAACCAAAACGCATTTCAGTTGCTTGAGGTTGTGTCCACATAGTATTTCTCCTTTTTTATGGTTAATAAAGTACATTAAACATAAAGCAGTTCGTTGAAGATGCAGTTACAAGAACTACAAAGGTTCAACTTGAGATTTACAATAGTTATATTATTACTGATTTTTGATTAACATATGATGATGAACATGAAGATTATCTAAGTAAAATCATTAGATAATCCCACGTTCATTTATGCTTTTAAATTGCTTTACAAAGCTTTTGGTAAATATATACCAATAAAACTATTAACTTAAAAAACTAGTTTTTAAGGTAATTGTGCTTCTGATCCATCACTAGTTTCACCTTTACCGCCTTGTGCTTGAGCGCTAATATCATCCGTTGGATGGAAAGGTTTTTCAGGAGCTGGTGCTTCCAATTGAACCACTGATGCATCATCAGCTGTAAAGCCTTTACCGCCTTGAGATTGAGCACTCACATCATCAGTTGGATGGAAAGCTTTGACTTCTTCTTGTGCAGAACAACCAAGCATAAGAAAACCCATAAGTGTGATTAATAATAATTTATTCATTAACTACTCCTATTTAGTTTAAATAAAATTACTTTCATAACAAACAAAAAAATTTACCTAAGGTAATTGTACTTCAGATCCATCACTTGTATGACCTTTACCGCCTTGTGCTTGAGCACTAACATCATCAGTTGGATGGAAAGCTTTAACATCTTCTTGCGCCGCGCAACCAAGCATAAAGATACTTGAAAGCATAATTAATAGTAATTTATTCATTAACTACTCCTTTAGTTTAAATATAAATTGTTTATTATTTACTTAAATAACGATATTAAAAGTATAATCTTTCACTCGTTAACCCTTACTTTGTCAATTTTATGCCGTTGTGTCAATTTTAATCTAGTAAATTTTTAAAATAAATATGAATATCAAATTGGTCGGGGCGGTGAGATTTGAACTCACGACCCCTTGCACCCCATGCAAGTACGCTACCAGGCTGCGCTACGCCCCGAAAAAAATCACTTTAATATCTTTAAAATTTCTTGTAATTGAAGTTTAAAATTATTGAGATTTTCTGGTATTTCTTTTGTTTTAGTCTCCTCAGATAATGGTAATTCTGCCTGAGCTTTATCTAGTTCAACCTGTGAGGTAGTTTCTTTTATAAACTGTCGATCAGATAATTTTGACTTTGCCCCTTGAATAGTAAACCCATCAAAATATAATAATTGACGAATTTTGCGAATTAATAAAACGTCTTCTTGCTGATAATATCTTCTGTTACCTCTTCTTGTTACAGGCTTTAATTGTAAAAATTCTTGCTCCCAATATCTTAAAACATGAGGTTTCAAATCACAAAGTTTACTCACCTCACCTATTGCAAAATATCTCTTAGATGGTATCGGTGGTAATTTTTTTTTATGTTTGCTTTCCAGGGGATTTCTCTTCTACACTGGTTTTTAATTTTTGACTTGAATGAAATGTTACTACCCTACGTGCTTTTATTGGAATTTCTTTGCCAGTTTTTGGGTTTCTACCAGGTCTCTCTGACTTCTTTCGTAAATCAAAATTACCAAATCCTGAAAGTTTTACATTGTCACCATTTTCTAACGAAATTTTAATCTCTTCAAAAAAAGCCTCCACCATTTCTTTAGCTTCGCTTTTGTTAAGTCCAACCTTATTAAATAAAATTTCAGATAAATCAGCTTTTGTTAATGTCATAATATTTCAATCTTAAAATTATCGTAGTTTTACTTTAAATTTATTTTGCAAAATTTTTAACACTTGATCGACTGTTTTATTTACCTCATCATCTTCAAGCGTTTTATAAGTATCTTGCATAAGTATCAGAAATGCAATACTTTTTTTATTATTTTCAATACTATCACCTTGATATAAATCAAAAGGATAAAAATCAATAATTCGATCAATATGTTGGGACTTAATTTCATTTACTAAGTCTGAAGCTTGAATATCTTTGTCGACAACTATCGATATATCACGCCTTACTGGTGAAAATTTACTCGGTAATCTAATATCTAAATCTTGGAGGTTAATTAAACTTTCCATTTCAATTTCATATAGATAAGTCTTACTAGATAGCTCGTATTTCTGTTGTAATGCAGGATGTAATTGTCCCAGCCATCCGACTGGAACATTGGTAGATAACTCAGCTACCTCTCCAGGATGGAAAGCGTCTGGAACATCATTATTCGTTGTATTTATACTTAAAGTATTACTTGAGATTATTTCAATATCTCCTTTAATATCATAGAAATTAATTTCTCTTTTTTTATTTGACCATTGTTCTGGAATATGATCACCAAAAACAAGTCCTGAAAGCATTAAAGTCTCTTTAAAATTTGATTTATTTTTCTTATACACTGGAGCAATCTCAAATATTCTGACTTGATTCTGACCTCGATTGAGATTATAAATTAATGCTTCTATATGACTTCCCCACATCTTTGATCGCATTACATTCATTTGAGAGGCAATTGGATTTTGCAATTCAATTAAATCTTTATTTGAATGCAATTTTTCTTCAGTTTCCCTATTTATAAAACTGTAAGTTACAACTTCGTTATAACCTAAATTTACTAATGAAGATTTGATTGAAAAAATATTTTTTTTATTATTCGAAGAATATAGCATTTTAGCTTTATTTATTGGAGTTAATTCAGGAATATTGTTATACCCGTAAACCCTTATTATTTCTTCTACTAAATCTTCTTCAATTGATAAATCAAATCTAAAACTAGGTGGTGTTATTAAAAATTTACTTTTTTTCTCTATATAAGATAAGTTTAATTTATCTAAGATAGATTTGACTTCACTATCTTTTATAGAAAGTCCCATAATAGCTGATATTTTTTGAGTTCTAAGCTCTATAGTCTGTCTCAGTGGAAGTTTAGCTTCAATATCTAAAACACCAGAACATTCTCCCCCACAAAACTCAATTATTAGCGATACTGCTCTTTGAAGAGCATTTTTTGTATTTTTAAAATCTACACCTCTTTCAAATCTATGAGACGAATCTGTATTTAGTCCGTATGATCTAGCTATTCCAGAAATATCAGTAGGATTAAAATACGCACTTTCAATGAATATTTCAGTGGAATCTTGATTAATTGAAGAGCCTTCTCCACCCATCACTCCGGCAAGGGCCAGTGGTCCCTTATCATCAGCAATAATTAATTGGCCTTCTTTTAATTTAATATTTTGATCATTAAGTAATTTTAATACCTCATTCTTTTTTGCTTTTCTAACAGAGATTACTCCATGAATATCAGATTGATTAAAAGCATGAAGTGGCTGACCCATCTCGAGTAAAACAAAATTTGTTATATCAACAATCGGGTTAATAGAGCTAATTCCACCTCTCTCTAAATTTTGTATAATCTTAGGTGGTAAAGTTACTTTATTATTGATATTTTTAATTTGAATACCGCAATACCTTGGGCAAGATTTTTTTTCGATAATTTTAACTTTTTGGTTAAAAGTAAAACTTTCATTAAGTGATTGATTTTTAGATTTTTTCAAAGGTAAATTAGTAAAAGCAGATACCTCCCTTGCAATACCAATCATGCTTAAACAATCAGCCCTATTAGGAGTTATGGAAAGAGTATAAATCTCATCATCTAATGATAGAGCTTCAATAACTGATTGACCAACTTTTTTTGTTGAGTTCATCTCATAGAGTCCCTCAGCATCTTCATTAATTCCTAACTCTTTAGCTGAACATAACATTCCATTTGACTCGATGCCTCTTAGTTTAGCTTTTTTAATTTCAAAAGCAGGTAATTTAGCTCCAACTAATGCGCAAGGTACTTTAATACCTACTCTTGCATTCGGTGCTCCACAGACAATTTGAAGTTGTTTATTTAATCCTACATCGACTTTACATATATTTAATCTATCTGCATCTGGATGTTTTTCAATACCTACTATTTCACATACAACTATCAATTTTGATAAACTAGATAGATCTTGAACGCTATCTACCTCTAAACCAGCCATTGTTAGAGCTTCATCTAAATTAATTTTATCAATCGATTTATCAAAAAAATCTTGCAGCCAAGCTTTAGAAAATTGCATTATTGGCCCCCAAACTGCTTTAAAAACCTCAAATCATTTGTAAAAAAAGGTCTAAGATCATTAATGTTATATTTCAACATAGCTAAACGTTCTACCCCTAACCCAAAGGCAAAGCCCTGAAACTCTTCAGTATTAATATTTACTTGCTTTAATACTTCTGGATGAACCATCCCGCACCCGCCAATTTCTAACCATCCGCCATTCCAACTCATATCAATTTCAGCCGATGGTTCTGTGAAAGGAAAAAAAGAAGGTCTAAAGCGTATCTTTAAATTATCGTCTTCAAAAAATTTTTGAAGGAAATCTTGAGTTACGCCTTTAAGGTTTGCAAAATTTACATCAGTATCAACCCACAATCCTTCAACTTGATGAAACATTGGCGAATGGGTTGCGTCTGAATCTACACGATAAACCCGACCAGGTGAAATAACTTTTAAAGGAGGTCTATTATCTTTCATATAACGCACTTGAACTGGAGATGTATGTGTTCTTAAAACATGATTTTTATCAATATAAAATGTATCATGCATTGCCCTGGCAGGATGAGATTCTGGAATATTTAAAGCTGTAAAATTATGATAATCATCTTCAATTTCAGGACCAGTAGCCAAATCAAAACCTATAGAGTGGAAAATATTTTCGATTCGATGCATTATTAAAGTTATTGGATGAAGACTACCTTGGGATTGCTTACGGCCTGGTAAAGTGACATCAATATATTCGCTTTGTAAATTAGAAAGCATTGCTTCTTTTTGAATGTTATCTTTTCTGTTGTTAAGTAATAATTCTATCGATTGTTTGATTTCATTAATAACTGCCCCTGCTTTTGGTTTTTCCTCATTTGATAATTTGGAAAGACCCCGCATAGCCTCTGTTAAAGTTCCACTTTTACCAATATATTTTGCTTTTGCATTGTCAAGCTCTGTTAGTGTTTGACAGCCTTCAAAATCTTTTTTTGCTAAATTTATTAATTCTTTTAGATGATTCATATCTCTATTCTAATAAAAAAGGAGGCAAAAATGCCTCCTTTTGAAAAAAAATTTTTAAATTAATTTCCGAGGCCTGTTTTAGCTATTTCAACAAACTTTTCAAATGCAGGCTTATCAAAAACAGCCATATCAGCTAATACTTTTCTATCAACATCAACTGAAGCTTTTTTTAATCCATTCATAAATCGGCTGTAAGTTAAACCACATTCTCTTGAGCCAGCATTTATTCTTGCTATCCATAAAGCTCTGAATACTCGTTTCTTTTGTCTTCGATCGCGATAAGCATACTGACCAGCTTTCATAACAGCTTGCTTAGCAATTCTATAAACATTTTTTCGTCTTCCACGATACCCTTTTGCGGCATCAATTACTTTTTTGTGTCTTGCTCTAGCTGGGACGCTTCTATTTGCTCTAGGCATTTCCCTATCTCCTTATTGCGTTGGCATCATCGAACGAACGCGCTTTGCGTCTGAAGATGAAATAATTTCAGTGCCTCGAAGATGTCTTTTCTGCTTTGTTGTCTTCTTGGTTAAAATATGTTGTAAATGAGATTTTGTTCGCTTGATTGCTCCACTTCCTAGGAATTTAAAGCGTTTTTTAGCACCACTCTTTGTTTTCATTTTTGGCATTTTATTCTCCTTTTTATGAAAAGTGCTTCGGCATGCCTATTAAGCCTTATCACTTTAAATTATTTTTACTCTACCGCATCTTGCTCTTCTTTTTTCAATTCAGAAGATTTCTTTTTTTCTGCAGATTTACTTTTAGTTTTTTTAAGAGGCGCCAAAACCATAATCATTTGCCTCCCTTCCATTTTAGGGAATTGTTCACAAATAGCATAATCCTCTAAATCTGCTTCAACTCTTTTTAGTAATGCTAAACCAAGTTGTTGATGCGCAATTTCCCTACCTCTGAATCTTAAAGTTACTTTAGCTTTATCACCTACTGACAAAAAACGTATTAAATTTTTTAATTTAATCTGATAATCGCCATCGTCAGTGCCAGGCCTAAACTTAACCTCTTTAACTTGTATATTTTTTTGTTTTAAACGTGCTGCATGCATTTGCTTGCTCTGAGCATACTTAAATTTGCCAAAATCCATCAACCTACAAACTGGTGGAACTGCTTTTGGAGCAATTTCAACTAAATCAGTATCTTGCTCTTCTGCACTTTCAAAAGCTTGCTCTAGAGATACAATTCCTAAAGGTTCGCCTTTAACTCCAACTAAACGAATTTCTTGAGCAGTAATATCGCTATTAATTCGCACATTTTTATCTAAAGCTATAGTAAATCCCCTATTTTAAAAAAAATAAACCGCGGAACCAAACTATGTTTAAACCTTAGATTCAATAGCATCATTAATATACTTTACAAAGTCTTTTATAGACATAGAACCTAAATCTTCACCTTTCTGGGTTCGCACGGCAACTTGTTCTTTTTCAACTTCTCTATCACCCAAAACTAAAAGGTATGGAATCCGCTGAATGCTGTGTTCGCGTATTTTATAGGTAATCTTCTCATTTCTCAAGTCTGAATTACATCTTATATTATTTTTAGTTAGAATATTTTGAACTTCTTTTGCGTACTTAATATGAGATTCTGCAATATTTAAAATTATTACTTGTATAGGAGCTAACCACATCGGCATTAATCCTGCATAATTTTCAATTAAAATTCCTATAAATCTTTCCATAGAACCAACAATTGCTCTATGGAGCATTACTGGTATTTTTCGCGAATTATCTTCTGCAATATACTCTGCCCCAAGTCTTTCAGGCAAATTAAAATCAAGTTGTATAGTTCCGCATTGCCACAAACGACCTAAACTATCTTTTAATGTATATTCAATTTTTGGGCCATAAAAGGCACCTTCACCCGATTGAGTTGAATAATCTAAACCTGTCTCTTTCAGAGCGTCCTCTAATGATTTTTCAGATTTATCCCATATTTTATCTGAACCAATTCTTTTTTCAGGCCGGGTGGATAAAATTACTAAGATATCTTTAAATCCAAAATCTGCATATGACTTATATAGCATTTCATTAAAAGTCTTTACCTCTTCTTTAATTTGATCTTCAGTGCAAAAAATATGTGCGTCATCTTGAGTAAAGCCTCTAACACGAAATAATCCGTGCAGAGCCCCAGATGGCTCATTTCTATGACATGAACCAAATTCAGCTAACCTTAAAGGAAGATCTCTGTAGCTGTGTAATTTTTTGTTAAAAATTTGCACATGTCCAGGACAATTCATTGGTTTAACAGCATATTCTCTATTTTCAGATGAAGTTGTAAACATGTTCTCTTGATAGGTTTCCCAGTGCCCAGATTTTTCCCAAAGATTTTTATCTAAAACTGTTGGTGTTTTAATTTCTTCATAACCATATTCCATTAACATTTTTCGCATATACTTTTCAACTTCTAACCAAATTGCCCAACCTTTTGGATGCCAAAAAACCATTCCAGGTGCATCATCTTGAAGATGAAATAAATCTAATTGCTTTCCTAATTTTCTATGATCACGTTTTTCTGCCTCTTCTAATTGAGCTAAATATTCATTAAGCTCTTCTTTAGAAAACCAAGCAGTACCATAGATTCTTTGTAACATTTCATTTTTTGAATCCCCTTGCCAATATGCACCTGCTACCTTCATTAATTTAAATATTTTTAACTTTCCAGTTTTTGAAATATATGGGCCATTTGATATATCAATAAACTTATCTAATCCATATAGAGATATCTCTTCTGAATTCTTATTTAATTTAAGAGTTTTTACTTTATAACTTTCGCCAATAGCATCAAATAAATTGATTGCTTGATTTTTTAACAAAGTCTTTTTAATAATCAAGCTATCTTTTTTTGATAGTTCAATCATTTTTTTTTGAATTGTAACTAAATCTTCAGGGGTAAATGGTCTTTTATAATAGAAGTCATAATAGAAACCATCCTCAGTAACTGTTCCTGTAGCTACTTGCGCATCTGGAAAAATTTCTTTTACTGCTGCCGCTAAAAGATAGTTTGTTGAATCTCTTAGAATCCCAATTCCTTCAGGACTTTTTGAAGTTATTATAGATAAATCTACGTCTTCTTTAATTTCATATATTAAATCTACTAATTTATTAGCAACCTTACCTGCAATAGCTGCTCTAGCTAGGCCTTCTCCAATATCAAGAGCAACGTCAGCGACTGTCACGTTGGACTTATACTTTTTAATTGATCCATCTGGTAGCTTTATATTTGGCATAAAAAATTTATATAAAAATATTCATTTTAAAAGGTTTTGTCTAATGATGATAGATATTATTAACTAAATTGGTAGGCGCGATTGGATTCGAACCAACGACCCCCACAATGTCAATGTGGTGCTCTAACCAACTGAGCTACGCGCCTTTTATATTATCAGACGCGCCATTCTATCTTACCCTGAATTTCCAATCAATATTCTATCAATTTGTTTTTTTCATTTTAGATATCATTTGACGATACCCACTTTTATAATTCGAATGTTTAAGAGAAAATTTAAGCTTTGGTAATATTTCTGATTTAAGTTTTTTCCCATTGATTACATTAGCATTGGGCAAGGGGGATTTATCCAATGAGAGACCCAGTTCAATTCTAATCCATTCTAGAACTTCATATAAAGAAACAGGTTGATTATCTGTTAATAAATATAAATCCTTAATCTCTTTATTATTAATTATTTCGGTAAATAAAAAATTAATGAAAGAAGCGACGTCTTCTTCATGAATTCTATTTGTCCAACGATCTTCTGGTGGCCATTTAGTAAGATCAGATGCCATTCGTAACATATGACGCCTATCATCTCCATAAATTCCAGAAGGTCTGAGAATGGTTGTTTTAAATGGTAATTTATTTAAACAATTTTCAGCTTCTAATAATATCCTACCTCCAAAATCTTTTGGTTGCGGCGTTGTTAATTCAGAAAAAAAGTCTTTTCTATGTATCGCCTCAGAGATACCACTTACCTTGTTAGTATAAGGTTGTCCATAAACACGAGTGCTTGATATAAAAAATAAATGTTGAAAACTTTTTAATTGATCAACTGCATTTATAGTAATTTTAAGACCTTCAACATAATTTTTACGATAACTTTCTTCGGTTTGAAAATCAGATGAAACAGAATAGATTAGAAAATCTGGATCAATAAGCTTAATTTTATCTGAGAAATTATCTGAAAAAATATCTAGAGCAAGTATTTTAAATGGTGAATTAAGTTTTGATAATTGCCTCTTAATTCCAATTACCTCTAGCGGTAATTTAGATAAAAATTTTCCAGCTGTCTGCCCAAGTCTTCCGCATCCAATGATTAATAATTTTTTAATTATTTTTTCCAAATAACTTTATAAATAAAACCAGGAAATGAAAATACTATAAACAAACAAAATGTTATTACATAAAATTCCCATTCTTGTTTATGTATATTACCTATATTTTCTTTTTCGATAAGCATAAAAAATCCACCAATCAAAAAATAAAAAATTATTAATTCTGCAAAAATTAAAAAAAATCCTTTTTTAATTGGCTTAAAAATTAGAAAAAAAGAGTTTGTCATCCATGGAATATTAGCTAGAAACAATGAGGAAATTATAATTAACCAAAACATTTCATTATTGTAAGCTAATTTAACAAGTCATTAAACATTGTTGTTGGTATAAACTATAATTTAATTTATATTAATTATTTCTTTAAAGTCATACTATTCTATGTTTTTCGATATTCATTTACCTTCTTATACTGGGCTAGTTTTAGTACTAGCGATGATTTTTTTTGGTCACGCTTTCAGAAAAAATTGGAAAAATAAAAAAATTGGATGGACTTTAAAGGCTTGGATTTTTGGTTTACTGTCAGCTATTTCTTTTTTTTTACTAGTTCTTTTACCTCTAAATATTTAGAGTAAAATATTTATTTTTGATTTCTTTTACATTCTAGTTCAGAAACTAAAGGATTATTAGGGTCTATATCTTTATTGCAAACAAGGCATTTATCTGAACCTGAAACTGCGTTTAATCCGCCACAACTGCCTTTGATATTTTTACCCATTAACATTACTCCAAGAGACATCAATACCACGATTAAAGTAAAAAATAAAAAAGTAATTAAAAAAGTTGTCATTGTATTTTGTTCTAATTTTTCATTATTAGTTCGTTATTTTTATATTTTATACCCATTTATAGCTAATTACTAAAGCAAAATGGAACTTCTAAGCTTTTTTTGTGCCCTACTAGTGCATTTAAACTGGTAAGACCATAAATATTTATTTATATATGTATTAAAAGAAATTTTTAATTCATCAATTGCATGAACTAGAATATAATTCGTTAAAAGGTTATGCCAGACCGAATTTATATATTAGGAATATATTTTTTATGACAAACTTTTCTTTAAAGCGTGGTTTAGATATCCCTATACTAGGCTCCCCCGAACAAAAAATATATGAAAGTTCTAAGCCTAAAACCCTAGCCTTAATTGGAACAGATTTTAAAGGTTTAAAGCCACAAATGTTGATTTCTGAAGGTGATAAAGTTGAAAGGGGTACCCCATTATTTTGTAATAAAGACTACCCTGAAATTATTTATGTTTCACCATGCAAGGGATATGTTCAAAGTATCAATAGAGGTGAGCGACGCGTTCTTCTTAGTGTAGTTATTGTAATTGAGGATTTATTAGACAAAGGCACTAATTATGTTGAAAAACATAATAAAATCAAGCCAGAGAAAGATTTTATTAAAAAGTGTCTTCTTTCAAGTGGTCTATGGTCTTCTTTTTTAACTAGACCCTACTCTAAAGTACCTGCCCCTCACTCTGAACCATCTTCGATTTTTATTACTGCTATGGATACAGAGCCTTTAAGCCCTGATGCTGAAATAATTATTAATAACAATTTTGATGCATTCAAAGAAGGTATAAAGAAAGTTTCTTTCTTAACCAAAGGAAAGGTTTTTATTTGTAAAAAAATGGGAAGTAAAATTGATCTAGAAAACTTTGAAACACATTCATTTGATGGTCCTCATCCTGCTGGGTTAGCTGGTACTCATATGCATTTTTTAGATCAACCAAGTATAACAAAGACAGTTTGGTCTATTGGTTATCAAGACATTATTGCAATAGGAAAACTATTTCTTACTGGCTTTTTAGATATAGAGAGAATTGTTTCAATTTGCGGACCTCTAGCAAAATCACCTAGACTCATCAAAACATGCATGGGGGCTTCTTTGGATGATTTATTAGAAAATGAATTTTTAAATGATGGCCCATGTAGAGTAATTAGTGGTTCTGTTTTATCAGGAAGTATTGCTGAAAACGAATTATCTTTTCTTGGAAGATATTCAAGGCAAATTACACTAATCAAAGAAGATATGGAAAAAATATCATTTGGTTGGATTAAGCCACAACCAAATAAATTCTCAGTAATGCCTGTTTTAATTTCAGCTTTTAAAGCTTCTAAATTATTTAATCTTACCTCTAATTTGAATGGTGGAAGGAGAGCAATGGTCCCTACAGGTGTCTTTGAGACATTAATGCCTCAAGACTTTTTGCCAACTCAATTACTTCGCTCATTGATTGTAATGGATACTGACGTTGCACAATCTCTTGGAGCGCTTGAATTAGATGAAGAAGATCTTGCTTTAGTAACATTTGCTTGCCCAGCTAAATATGAATACGGCTCCGCCTTAAGAGACAGTTTACAAAAAATTGAAAAGGAAGGTTAAGAATGGCGTTTCGTAAATTCTTTGATTCAATAGAGCCAAATTTCGAAAAAGGTGGTAAATATGAAAAATTTTATCCACTTTTTGAAATGGTTGAAACGATTTTCTATACAAGCAGCACAGTAACTAAAGCTGCCCCTCATGCTCGAAGCTTTGTGGATATGAAAAGAATAATGACTTATGTAATTATTTCTTTAATTCCTTGTATTTTATGGGCATTTTATAATACAGGCCTACAAACAAATCTAGCCTTAGAAAATTTAAACCCATCCAGCTTTGCTGGTTGGAGAATATGGTTACTACAATTATTTGGAATACCTTTAAACTCCAGTAGTATTTTTGCCAATATGGCTCATGGTGCTTTGTACTTTTTACCTATTTATATAATGACATTGGTCGCTGGTGGTCTATGGGAAGTTTTTTTTGCGACAACCAGAGGCCATGAAGTAAACGAAGGTTTTTTAGTTTCATCTATGTTATTTTCACTAACATTACCTGCAACAACGCCTCTATGGATGGTTGCATTAGGGATCTCTTTTGGGGTTGTTGTAGGAAAAGAAGTTTTTGGAGGAACAGGTAAAAATTTCTTGAATCCTGCACTAACTGGCAGAGCATTTTTATATTTTGCTTACCCTGCTTATATGTCTGGTGATTCTGTCTGGACTCCAGTTGATGGTATTTCATCAGCAACCTCATTAGGAATATCAGCTTCCGAAGGTTATGAATCTCTTGTAGGTTATGGAATTACATGGTCAGATGCCTTTTTTGGCACGATACAAGGTTCACTGGGAGAAACGTCTACCTTGGCATGCATAATTGGTTTATGCTTTTTACTTGCAACTAGAATAGCAAACTATCGAATGATAGTTGGCTGCTTAGTTGGTATGATAGTATTTTCCTCTTTTTTAAATTGGATTGGTTCTGATACAAACCCAATGTTCAGTATGCCATGGTATTGGCATCTCGTAATAGGTAGCTACGCTTTTGGTCTAGTATTCATGGTTACTGAGCCAGTTTCTGGAAGCCATACAAATACGGGACGATATATTTATGGAGCTTTAATAGGTTTTATGGTGATAATGATAAGGGTTCTGAATCCAGCGTTTCCTGAAGGAATGATGCTTGCAATTTTATTTGGTAATGTATTTGCTCCTCTAATTGATCATTTTGTTGTTAAAGCAAATATTCTTAGACGGAGGGTAGTACTCAATGCCTAGTGAAAAAGATAATATTTTTTCTAGATTTAAAAATTTACCAATTGATAGTATTCCTAAAACTATTCTAGTTGCAATAACGCTTTGTCTTTTTTGCTCAATGATAGTTTCTTTGGCAGCTGTAAAACTAAAATCAATCCAGCAAGATAATCAAGTTCGTGATAAACAGAAAAATATATTACAAGTTGCAGGACTATATTCTGAGGGTGTTAATATAGAAGAAGCTTTTGGCTCTTTTGAACCGAGAATCGTAGATATTGAAAGTGGTTTATTCACGGATAAATTTAATCCAAAAACCTTCAACGATCTTAAAGCATCATCAGACCCATTATTAAGCGTCGCCCTTAAAGATGATCCTGCATCTATTGGAAGAAGATCAAATTATTTAACTGTTTACCTATTAAAAAATAACGATGGAACTATCGATAAATTAATCTTACCAATACATGGGTATGGATTATGGTCAACTTTATATGGATTTGTTGCCTTGGAGGAAGATACCAATGAAATTTTTGGTCTTCAATTTTACAAGCATGCAGAAACACCAGGTTTAGGAGCTGAAGTAGATAATCCAAAATGGAAAGCTCAATGGAAAGGGAAAAATCTTAGAGATAAAGATGGGAGATTAATGATACAGGTTGCAAAAACTCCTGGTCCAAGTAAATATCACATAGATGCAATTGCAGGCGCAACTCTAACTTCCAATGGAGTTAATAGTTTAGTTAGATTTTGGGTAGGTGAAGCAGGATTTGAGAAATTTCTTAATAATTTTAAAAATGGAACAACTTAATGTCACAAACTAGAAAAAAACTTCTTGTAGATCCCCTTGTGGACAATAATCCTATTGCGCTTCAAGTCTTAGGGATTTGTTCGGCTTTAGCTGTAACTTCATCGCTAAAAGTTGCTTTTGTTATGTCTCTTGCAGTTATTGCAGTTACTGGCTTTTCATCTTTTTTTATATCAATTTTGAGAAACCATATTCCTACTTCAATTAGAATTATTGTACAAATGACAATTATTGCATCTTTAGTTATTGTGGTGGATCAAATCCTAAAAGCCTATGCCTATGAAATATCTAAAACCCTATCTGTTTTTGTTGGCCTAATTATTACAAATTGTATTGTTATGGGAAGAGCGGAAGCTTTTGCTATGAAAAACACACCTATTGATTCTTTTGTTGATGGTATTGGTAATGGCTTAGGTTATGGTTTGTTATTAATGTGTGTTGGTGTGGTGAGAGAATTATTTGGGGCAGGCTCACTGTTTGGAATTGTAATATTTAATCCAGTAAGTGATGGTGGATGGTATGTTCCAAATGGTTTATTATTACTTCCTCCATCAGCTTTTTTCATAATAGGTTTTTTAATATGGGGTTTAAGAGTTTGGAAAAAATCCCAAGTTGAAGAGCCTGAATTTAAAATTCAAACGGTTGAGGATCATTGATGGAGGCCTTAATTTCATTAGCAATAAAAGCTATTTTCGTTGAGAATCTAGCGTTGTCTTTTTTTCTAGGTATGTGCACTTTTATTGCAGTATCTAAAAAAATAACTACTGCAATAGGTTTAGGTATCTCAGTAATGGTTGTTCAATCAATTACAGTCCCAGCAAATAACTTAATTCTTACGTATCTATTAAAGCCTGGCGCTTTGAGTTGGGCAGGTTTTTCTGATGTAGACCTTACATTCCTTGGTTTAATTTCATACATAGGCGTGATTGCTGCATTAGTTCAAATATTAGAAATGGTTTTGGATAAGTACTTTCCCCCACTCTATAATGCTTTAGGTATTTTTCTACCTCTAATAACTGTAAATTGTGCAATTTTAGGTGGTTCTTTATTTATGGTTGAAAGAGATTATAATTTTTCCGAAGCTTTAACTTACGGGGTATCTTCTGGTTTTGGGTGGGCTTTAGCAATTACTGCAATGGCAGGGGTTAGAGAAAAATTAAAATATAGTGATATACCTGAAGGCTTACAAGGGCTCGGTATAACATTTATTACAGCTGGCTTAATGTCAATGGCATTTATGTGCTTTTCTGGTGTTAAATTATAAGGAATTTTTATGGATACTTTTATTCTCGGAGTTACGCTTTTTACTTTAATAGTATTG
>MDSX01047501.1_pt1 | contig 149914 bp, 139 predicted proteins | sample 811141 | NCBI WGS metagenome assembly MDSX01 (sample SAMN05326642, study PRJNA326480) | marine metagenome | isolation source: seawater | place: Atlantic Ocean: South East | collected 2010 | reverse complement strand
TTTATGTTGATTATTCACATTTAAAAATTTCATTTAAAACTAAAAAGAAAGCTTCTACAAAACGAACACCAAGAAGGATTAGTGATGAAAAAAAAGAGCATATTAATCATACAGCAATTCGTATCTTGCAAATAGATAACGAACAACCAAGAATGTGTTATAATAATTATAACAGAACCCCAACTGGTGGAACAATAATAAAGTTTAATGATAATGTGCTAAATACAAATGTAACTATTACACCTCAAGACTCAACAAGTATTAATAATACGGACTTAATTCAAGATTTGCAGCCTGGACTCTATAATGTTATTAAAAATTATAATGATGGCTCTCAAGATGAAAATCTTATACAAAAACAAAACAATGAGTAAATGATAACAAAGAAATAAACTTTGTCGTATAAAATACTCTGCATAGTATGGCAAAGTTTATTTCTTAAAATATTGAAAAAATGAAAAAAATAACATTAATAATTATTTTTATATTTTGTGTAAACTCGCTTTTAGCCCAATATACTCTAATTCCTGATTCTGAGTTTGAACAGAGATTAATAACCCAAGGTATCGATACAGAGGGTATATTAGACGGTCAAGTATTAACTGATGATATTGATCATATAACTGCATTATATATAGAATCTGACCCCCCAGTGTTCCCTTATATTTATGACTTAACGGGTATAGAAGATTTTGTAAGTTTAGAAGATTTAAGGTTTAGTAATAATAAAATTGAACAAGTAGATTTAAGTAATTTATCAAATCTAAAAAAACTATTATGTAGGTTCAATTCTTTAACAAGCCTTGATTTGACTAACAATGTTTTATTAGAAAATATAGATATTGATAATTGCTTTACAGGAATCTGTGACCAAGAAAATACATTAACAGAAATTAATTTAAGTAATAATATTAATTTAAGACGGTTTTTTTCTGTTAATAATTATTTTATAGAATTAGATTTTTCTAACAATCCTTTATTGGAAAGTTTAACCACATCATTTAATGAAAACTTAATTGATCTCAATATTAAAAATGGAAATAATTTAAATTTAAACCATTTTGTTGCTACTGAAAACCCTAATTTAACCTGTATTACAGTAGATGACCCTGTAGCGGCGACAAATGGAGACACCTCTCCTTATGATAATTGGAACATACAAGAAGGAGTTATTTTTAGCGAAGATTGCGCACTTAGCGTTAACGATTATAGTCAAGCAGATATAAATATTTATCCAAATCCAGTAAATGATATTCTTTACATAGAAAATAATGAACATATAAGAACTAAAAAAGTTACATTTTATGACGTTTTTGGGAGAGTAGTTTTTAGCGAAAAAAATAATTTTAATCAACTAAATTTTTCTAATTTAAACAGTGGTATTTTATTTGTGAGAATTGAAACAGAATACGGAACAATAACTAAGAAATTAATAAAGGAATAACAAGTACATTGGGTAACACCGTATAAAAATAATAGCCGAGATAACAGTAAATATAATCATTGTAGCCCGAATAAAAATTTCAACAACCTGAAAAATACTAGTTCTGTAATCGGCTACTATTCTTATACAAACCCGTTTTTCAATATAACAAAATACAAAAAATAATAAGGGCTAAGTGCCAAACTCTATTTGGCAGCTATTGATAAAGTCCGTCAAATTTAAAATTTGACGGTTAAATGAAAAATAAAAAAAATTTATAACTTTGGTAAGTGATAAATCGAAAAGCAAGTGTATTTTAATTCCTTACTATTCCTGTACTCATTTTTATAATTACTAATGATTACACGAATACTAAAAAAAATGCCATTGTTAACTAACGTATCAGTCTAAGTTTTATAGTAAGCCCATTTTGAAAAATTACTACATCACAGAATCGACAAAATCTCTAGAAGATTATACAAGATCCTACGAGGCTTTACTGCCGTACACTACAATTACTTGTGAAGCGAATACAGAAAAGTTTAAATCTGATGCGCATGGAATTATTTCAGATCAGTTTTATATTGGAAGTAATACAACAGAATACCTTTCGAGTATTGAAGTGCTAGACACCGCTTCTTGTATCCTATCCATACCATTAACTGGTAATTTTAATGTAACCATTGACAATCAGGCGTCTAGAAATTTTTCACCTAAAACCGGAGGATTAATTGCACCTGTAAAAAGGATACTATTTACAAGCGTATCTGACGTAGTTCATGATTTGATTATAATCATGAATTGTAAAAGAATAATGTCGAGATTAAAAACACAGTACAACATTACATTATTTCCAGAAAATTTTATTGAGTTGGATTTATCTAATGAAAAAATAAACGTAATTAAAAACTTTATTCTGACAACTATTGAAACTGCGAAAAGTTTTCCAAATTTAACTGAGTCATATATCCTTAAGGCTAATATTCAGGAATTAACACTTTTACTTATTTCTGATATCGTAGCTTCTTCAATAAACGTGAAACCTATCAAACATAAAAATGCTGATTTAACTCTTGTTGAGAGAGCTGAAATGTTAATGGAGAATGAATGTGAAACATTAATTCGAGTTAAAGACATAGCAAACAAGCTGTATACCACCACCAGGACATTACAAAAAGCGTTTAAAAAGTATCGTAGTTACTCCCCCATTCAATTTCTCAAGATTAGAAAACTTCATCGGGCGCGAAAATTATTAATGGAACAAGGTCCTGGAAATTTCACAATAAAACAAGCTGCTTTTAAATCAGGGATATCAGACATTAACCGTTTCAGCAAGGACTATAGTACCCTTTTTGGTGAACTTCCAAGCATTACTGTAAAAAACAATTACTTAACGATTTAATTCGTAATACGCATATTAAATTTCGTTTTATGTAGGTGAGTTTATACTTAAATTTGATAACTCATTAATCACCTAAAAAATATATCCCATGAAATTTAGTTACATTAAGTTAGCCGTATTATTAATTGCGGTTTTAAATCTTCAAAGCTTGACCGCTCAAGTCGAAATTAATAGAGAAATATTACCAATTGTGCCGCCGGAAGCAGCAACTTATACTGAGTTATCTACTCAAAACACAAAACCTCCAGTACCATTTAATGTTTCCGCGCCAGAAGCTGCTCCAAATGTTGTAATTGTTTTAATTGACGATTTAGGATTGGGTGCAACATCTGCTTTTGGAGGTCCAATTAAGACCCCAACAATGGATAAATTGGCAAGCAACGGTCTTCGATATAACAATTTCAATACCACGGCGCTTTGTTCTCCAACCCGAATGGCAATTAAAACAGGGAGAAATCATCACACCGCTAATACCGGTTCCATCATGGAATCGTCTACGGCATATCCTGGAAATACGGGGTCACTACCCATGAGTGTTGCACCATTGGCAGAAATGCTACGATTGAATGGTTATAGTACTGCTGCTTTTGGAAAGTGGCACGAAACAGCAGCTTGGGAAACTAGTGTCTCTGGTCCATTCACTCGTTGGCCAACTTATCAAGGTTTTGATAAATTTTACGGTTTTATTGGTGGAGAAACAGATCAATGGGCTCCACTAATATATGACGGTCTTAGAAAAGTGAATCCTCCTAAAATGGAAAATTACCACTTTACAACAGACATGACTAATCAAAGTATTAACTGGGTTAAGGCACAGCAGTCTATGACTCCAGATAAACCTTTCTTTGTTTATTTCGCAACCGGAGCTGTACATGCTCCTCACCACGTTTCAAAAGAATGGTCAGATAAGTACAAAGGTCAATTTGATAAAGGTTGGGACAAAGTCAGAGAAGAGACTACAAGAAATATGAAGGCCAATGGTATTATTCCGAGCAACACCAAATTAGCAGATAAACCAAAGGATATTAAAGATTGGAGTAAATTAACTAAAAATGAACGTAGATTATTCGCTCGTCAAGCAGAGGTATTTGCTGGATTTGTTGAAATGACGGATAATGAAATTGGAAGATTAATAGATGCAATCGAAGAAATTGGCGAGCTAGATAATACCTTATTCATCTTTATTGCTGGTGACAATGCGACAAGCGCAGAAGGCGGTATGTTAGGCATGTACAACGAAATGACCTATTTTAATGGTGTTGAAGAAAAAATAGAGGACCTTCTCCCATTAATGGATGATTGGGGATTAGAAAATACTTTCCCACACATGGCGGCTGGATGGGCAGTGGCTTTTGACGCACCTTATAAATGGACAAAACAAGTTGCTTCAGATTTAGGAGGAACCAAAACTGGAATGATTGTGCACTACCCTAATGGTGTTGAAGGTAAGAATGAAATGAGAACGCAATTCACTCATGCCATTGATATCACTCCTACTGTTTTAGAAGTTGCAGGATTACCTGAACCAAAAGTAGTCAATGGTGTCCCACAAACTCCTATTGAAGGAACCAGTATGGCTTACTCTTTCAATGATGCAAATGCTGCAGAAAGACATACCATTCAATATTTCGAAATGTTTGGTAATCGTGCTTTGTATTATGATGGATGGTATGCGAGAACAATACATAGAGCTCCTTGGGAAGTAAGTAATTTGCCTCCTCTAGAAGAAGATGTTTGGGATTTATATAATACTAGAGAGGATTTTAGTTTAACTAATAATTTAGCAGCCGAATATCCTGAGAAGTTAGAACAGATGAAAAGTTTATTCATGTGGCAAGCAGAAAAATATCACGTATTACCTATTGATGATAGAGTAATTGTTAGGATGAACGCAGAAGTGGCTGGACGTCCAGATATCATGGCTGGAAGGACATCATTGTCACTTTATGAAGGAATGGAAGGGATGTTGGAAAATACATTTATCAACATTAAGAACAAATCTTTTTCAATAACTGCAGATCTTAATATTCCGAAAACGGATGTAACGGGATCTATTTTATGTCAAGGAGGAAGATTTGGCGGTTGGTCTCTTTATACTAAAGATGGAAAGCCAGAATTCACATATAATTTCTTAGGTTTAGACCGATATGTTATTGCAAGTGATGAAAAGCTTAGCGAGGGTAAGGCAACAGTTAAATTAGATTTTATTTATGATGGTGATGGTGCTGGAAAAGGCGGTATGGCCAAATTATATATAAATGGAAAAATGGTGAAAGAAGGACGAGTTGAGAAAACTCAGCCCAATATATTTTCAGCAGATGAAACTGCCGATGTTGGTTTAGACAACCAAACGCCAGTAGCATTAGGAATTGGCTACGGAGCTGAAGAAACGCGCTTTACTGGAAAAATTAATAAAATTGTTGTTGAAATAAAATAGCTTTATATAAGCAGTTATAAACACAATAGCGGTTTGAAATTATTCTCAAACCGCTATTGTGTTTTAATTGACTATCTTTTCAATTGGAAGTAAGTGTACATAAATCCGCAACTGCTTTTATACTTAACGTTAGGCAATATTAAAAAAATGACGAAACACTTCATAATTCTTCTAGTTTTATTCTTAATCTTTTCATGTAAAACAGAAAACAAAGAGACAAATAAATTCAAAGTGGAATATCATGGTGCACTAAAAAACATGATGCACAAAGGTGACATTTCTGCAAAAGTTGATTTAAAAGAGTTTGAAAATATTGAACATTTTTACGCTCTCGGAGCGATTGAAAATCTAAAAGGTGAAGTTCAAATTTTAGATGGAAAATCATACAATACAATAGTTGTTGACAGTACTTTAAAATTTGATAATTCTTTTAACAAAAAAGCAACACTTTTAGTTTATGCTAAAGTTGAAAAATGGAAATCAATTAATATTCCTTATGATGTTTCAACATATGAGGAATTAGAGAACTATATTGAAAAAACAGCTAAGGAAAATGGAATAAAAATCGATGAACCATTTCCATTTTTACTAGAAGGAATATGTAAATTAATTGATTGGCATATAATTAACTGGAAAGATGGAGACATGGAACATTCACATCAAAAACATATAAATTCAGGACTAAATGGAACTATAAATAATAAGGAAGTTAAAATGTTAGGATTTTATTCTGATTCACATCATGCAATCTTCACACATCATACAACCAATATGCACATTCATTTAAAAACAATTGATAATCAATTAGCTGGTCATGTTGATGGATTAAATCTTGAAAATGGATCGATATTAAAATTGCCATATGTTAAATAACATTACCCAACAATGTTTATAGTGCATAGTACCCCGCGGGATGCTACGACACTAGACACTGAAGGTTGTTCAACATAACAAAATACAAAAATAACTGGGGCTAACACCGTTTATAATTAATTGCTTTGGCAAGTGCTTATTTGCGAAAGTACTCGCGGACTTTTTTAGTCGATTATTATTTAATAAATTTACAACTCGAAATACGCAACAAATCAAATACAATCACGTTGTAGAGTATAAAAAAATGAAACCATAAATACATACCATATGAAACTTAATCCATTTATAATAACACCTCTGTTTGCATTAGTGCTAAATGGATGTAATATTCAAACTGCAGATAAAAGAAATGGAGCAGAAGACAATTCTGAAACAACTTCTGTTCAAGTAAAGTTTGAAGATAATGGATACCTAGACCAATCGACCATTTCGGATATTAAAGATGAACATCTAAAGGTTAAGGCCATATCTGCTTTTGAATATGCCTTGCCAATTGTAGGCATTGAAGTATGGCACAAAGAATTCTTAAAAGAAGCCAACCACGGTGATTGGTTGATTTATGATAATCAAAAGTCAAAAGCTCCAATTTTAACTGCGAATACAACCACTCCCTATGTTATAACTTTTGTTGATTTAGCTGAGTCTAGCTACTATATTGAAATCCCAGCGGGACCAATTGGTGGACTAATTGTTGACATTTACCAAAGTCCAATGTCTGATTTAGGAATATTGGGGCCAGATGAAGGTAAAGGAGGAAAATATATTTTGGTTGGTCCAAAAGCAGAAGTGCCAAATGGCCATGATGCAGATTTTGTGGTGAAGTCCACAAGCAATCTTGTTTTAATAGGAACAAGAATCATCGGGCTTAAGGGAGAGAAATACAAATCAAGCTTAGCGGCTCATAGAATATACAAAGCAGGTGTAAACAGCGATGATCAAATATTTATACAAGCAACTGAAACCCCGCAATGGAGAGGTAACCAATCACATGGCTTAGAGTTTTGGCAGGATTTAAACCGAGTATTACAGAATGAACCTGTTGTGGACAGAAACCGATTTATTTTAACTCAATTAAGAGGGACTGGAATTGAAAGAGGTATGACATTTGAACCGAACCAAAAACAAAAAGACATACTTATTGAATCCGAAAAAATGGGAAATGCCATGGCCATGGTGAATACTTTTAGCAGAGAATCGTATAAAGAGAAACATTGGCCAAATAGAAACTGGCTATACGTCATAAATATGGAATACCTGGATCACATGCATCCAAATTATTATGAAATAACCGAAGTTGCTTCCTACACATATGAGGCAATCACAACTTCTAAAGGAATGGTTTTGAATAACATTGGAAGTGGATCGAAGTATTTAGGTGCATACATTGATGATGAGGGCAATTGGTTGGATGGCAAGAACAATTATGAAATTATTGTGCCCAAAGACGCTCCAGCGAATCAATTCTGGTCCATTACAATTTATGATAATGATACACGCTGCATTATTGAAAATGAACAAGGCAAATCTGACATAAGCTCGGTAATGGAAAATATAAAAGTTGAAGCTGATGGCAGCACAAGGATATTTGTTGGTGAAAAGGCTCCTGAGGGATATGAAAATAACTGGATTCAATCTAACCCTAATAAAGGTTTTTTCGCGTACCTCAGACTTTATGGTCCCCTTGAGTCGTACTATGACAAATCTTGGATAATGCCTAATATAAAAAAGATGAAATAAACACTCTACAGCAATGTATAAAGGCATTAAAAGGCCCTTTACACTAACCGTTAGTAACCATTTAGTTTAATGAAACAACCTATTAATGCATAATTAAAATATTATGAATAAAATTAGTGTTCTATTAATATTAATAAGTCTATTTACAATAGCATGTAAACAAACTACGAGTGAAATTGAAACTAAAAATAATAGTGTGGTTATAGACCCACTACCTTCTTGGGTTGAAGGTGATACTAAAACAGCTATTATTAAATTTGTAAATGACATAACAAATGATGGTGGGTCGAAATACATTCATCCAAACGAACGAATCGCAACATTTGATAACGATGGTACTTTATGGTGTGAACAACCTGTTGCTCAATTAGAGTTTGTTTCATATCAAATCAATAAAATGGCGAATTCAAATCCTGGATGGAAAGATCAACAACCATATAAATCAATTCTAGAAGGCGATAAGAATTATTTAATAAACGACTATATAAATAATCATGGTAAAGAATTAATGAAACTAATTTCAATTACACATAGTGGAATTACATTAGAAAGATTCAATTCAGACGTTGAGGAGTTTATAAATTCTTCTATGCATCCTAAGTACAATAAAAAATATACTGAAACAGTTTATCAACCTATGATTGAGCTTATACAGTATCTTCAGAACAACGATTTCAAAACTTATATTTGTTCAGGTGGAGGAAATGATTTTATGCGTGTATTTGCCGAAGAAACTTATGATATAGTTCCAGAAAATGTAATTGGAACATTTGCAATGAACTCTTTTGAACAAATAGACGGCTCATGGCAAATTGTAAAAGGCAATAATATTTTTTTCATGAATGATGGTCTGACAAAACCAGCTGCTATAGAACAACGAATTGGTAGAGTTCCAATCTTTGTTGCAGGAAACGTTCGCAGTGGAGGTGATATTGGACAACTTACCTATAGCAATACAAATAAATTACCAAATTTTCAATTGCTAGTTAATCACGATGATGATATTCGAGAATTTGCTTATTCAGAAAAAGATAGCGCTTCTTTAAAAGCAGCAGTGATTGGTAAGTGGCAAGTTGTGAGTATGAAGGACGATTGGTTGACAATATTTCCATTTGAAAAGTAAAAAACAACTAAGAAAGTCAATAGAAAATCTGCTTATTACAAGTTTATATTGATGACACTTAAAGGCAATCAATTAAATGATATAAAAAATTTAGTGGAAGCTGAAAAAGTAAACCTATTTATAGATTAAACATTTGCGTTCTTGGAAACAATTGACGCATTAGTCTATCAAAAATCTGTTAGAGCAAAAAGTAAAATTGTTGTAAAAATGAAATAACTACTGCAAACACCGTATACAATTTATTACTAGTTAAAGTTTACTTTCGAAAGTCCTAGTGGACTTCCTATCTCTGATTTATTTTTTTTAGTACTAAAAATAATACACAAGACCATTAGGTACAATTTCAAATATGAAAATAATAACTATTATATTTCTGTTGATTTTATATGCAAATTCAATTGTACAAAATCACAATACTGAGTACCACAGCTCTAATACTCCATTTCATGAAAAAATAATGGCCTTAAAACGCGGAGAATTATCGAATTTATCTCTTCACTTTATGGACTCTATAATAATCAAACAAGTGATTGGAGAAAAGATAGACGACAGAGACTTTAATAGGCATAAAAGTGGATTTATACAGGCAGGACAGCTCAAAGAGATTTCAGCTTCCTCTATTTGCGAAATTACTGGCAAGTATATATTGCTAGTTGTAGAAGATAAATTTAAACAACTTCGTGCCTTGACCGTGCGCTATGATGGCACACCCATCGAATCCGTAATGATTTATGATATTTTACTTTATCTATCTAAAGACTGGTATGAATATGAAGCTCGAAGATATTCGCCCACAAGACCCTACCATTATGATCCCATGACACACGAATTCACATTCTCCACCATTTTTAAAATTAGGGAACCTCAATATGAAGAAGTTCTAATTGATTTGAAGAATCATGAAGACGAAACTACCAACAGACGAAGAATCGAAGTAAATGAAGAAGGTTTTTTTTCTGAACCCACATACGTACATATAAATAGTCAAGAAATCGATTTTGGTCTATTTACATTAAAATCATCATTCTTTAAAAAAAATTACGCCCAATATATTAAGAGAAAATCTGATGGAAATGGCGATAATTCATATAAAATATATCTTGATAGAAGCCAGTCGATGGAACTTTTAAGCAACCTTCCTTTTACTAATGATCAAATCATTAGGGTAATCCCTAAAACAAAAGGAAAAATAGAAGTCTTGCAAAGACACTCCAACGGACTGAACATAAACGGAGATGGAGACTATTGCGAATTGGAAGACTTGATATTTATGTCTAACTGGGATATGCTTGAAATGAAAAATGATCTTGTCTCGATAAAGAAATACTCTATTGATGAAAGAAAAATAACTCCAGAAATTTCAGTCAAAGATTTAAAGAAAAAAATAAAAACAGAGTGCGGTGACTACTATCTTTATTTAACTGATTACATTCATCGAAAAGAAGATATTTCATCACTAGTGCAGCCTAGAGAAGTCATTCTGAAAGTAAATTTCACTAATTCAGAAAGTAAAATTACAACCACGGAGTATATTATTTTTGTGATAGCGAATGGTTGTTAATACTAAAATTAATCAATATCTAACAAAACCTAAACTACATTAAAACAAAGTTTAACTAAAACGTTGTATGCCATTAAAATAAATACCTGTATTCAACAACCAAGTTCTTATAATTGTCTTGAGTTGTTTTAATAATAATTGATTTGTCGGCTTTGAGACAACCAATGGTATCTTTTTGATTAAATTCTATTATCCAAGCGTTTAACAACCCAAAAAAATCCAAAAGTATCAACAATCCAAAACATCAAAACGGAAAAATTCACATCGACCCAAAAAACAACAAAACATAACAATGTATATAAAAAATAGGTGAAATAGTATTAAATTTGAGTTTTGTGACTCCTATCAAACTTTGTGCTTTACGGAAAGTGAAGTGCTCCGAAATCGCTTACTTTTCATATACTAACCGTCACAAAACATTAATTAAAACCTATTAAAAAAACAATATTAAAGTAATAAACATTATTCAAATATTTGGTCTAACCGTTTTACTTAATTATGACTAGCCAAAAACTTATGATAATACTATTTTCTCAAGCAGCTTTAATCATTTTAGTTTTTGTAACTCTATTATGGATTTGGAGTATTTTTATAAAAAATGTAAGTATTGTAGACATTTTTTGGGGTTTGGGGTTTGTGTTTGTTAATGCATTTTACGTATTTATGTCAGGTGATCTAAATATTAGAAAAATATTGATTTTAATTTTAGTGAGTATTTGGGGACTTAGGCTTACAATTTATCTTGCAGCTAGAAACATTGGCAAAGGAGAAGATTTTAGATATAAGAAATTCCGAAAAAATTATGGCCCAAAACGCTATTGGTGGTTTAGTTTTTTTCAAACGTTTTTATTACAAGGAGCCTTGATTATGGTTGTTTCTTTACCTCTTTTGGGGATTAATTCTAGTACAAGCAATGGGACCCTCAATGTACTGGATTATATGGGAATTGTAGTATGGCTTATTGGATTTACTTTTGAAGCTGTTGGCGATTTTCAATTGACGCGTTTTAAACGTAATTTTAAAAATAAAGGAAAGGTCTTAAATACTGGATTTTGGAAATACACCAGGCATCCAAATTATTTTGGAGACTCTGCAGTTTGGTGGGCATATGCGATTTTAAGTATTGCAGCCGGAAGTTACTGGCAAATAGTAGGTTCTATTGTAATGACATTTTTGATTCTTAAAATATCAGGTGTGAGCTTACTTGAAAAAACTTTAAAAGAGTCAAAACCTCAATACAGAGATTATATTGAAAAAACAAACTCTTTTTTTCCATGGTTTCCAAAAAAATAAATAATTATGGATTTTATAACTAAAAATATTTGGTTTATACTTTTTGTTACTTGGGGATTACCATTAAGTTTTTATAGAAGTAAATTCCGAAAAATCGTATATCAAACCGATAGTTGGTTAATTAATATTAAACCTCTTTTTTGGAAAGAAATTAAAGGACTTTTTGGTAATATTTATCCTAAAAATCTCGAATATAAAAAGTTTAGAAACTTCTACCTGTTCTATCTGACTATTTATTTTTTGTTGTTTATTTCTTATTTGATTTTTGATTCAAATTGATACAATTATTTTATACACTATTAATATTTCATTTGTAATTATATATTTATGTGTAGGCAATTTTTCAGTTCAGTCTCAATACAAAACCTATTAAAAACTTGAACAAATAGCTATTATAAATCAAAAAATAATGATGCCAAAAATTTCTAATTAAATTGTAGATAAAATTTACTTAAAGAAAAATGAGATAAAAATCAGTTTTAATTTTTTCCTAGAGTCCATTTTCTTTGAGATTAAAAAAAACTAACCACAAAAATAAAACAGAGATAATTTAGGATATTCTAGAGATTTTAGTTTTTTTCGAAGTCCTGTTAAAATTTAAATGAATAAAAAGGTAAGTTGATAACAACTTCTAAAAAAAAGCTACTTTAGTAATTAAATAAAAGACTTTTCTTTTTTGCTTGCTTGAGTTGACTAACGGAAAATTCTTGTACTCAAAAACGTAAAATCCTCACATAAAAAGTGTAACTTTAAAAATCAATATGGAAATATTAAGAGAATTTTTGGAATTTGAACTTATTCGTGCAGGTGGATATCAGATACGAGTTTATACATTAGTGACTATTTTAATAATTTTTCTGATTACCAAATTAATATTAGTATTAATTAAGAAAACACTTTTTCGCAAACGTAAAATTAATGAATTTGACAAAGGGAATGCTTATGCCTTATTTCAAATTATTAGGTATGTAATATGGGTAATTGCAATTGGGTTGGTTTTAGAAACTATTGGCATTAAAGTAACTGTATTGATAGCTGGTTCGGCTGCTTTGCTTGTGGGTATAGGATTAGGATTACAGCAAACATTTAACGATGTGCTTTCAGGTATAATTTTACTCTCAGAAAAATCTATTAAAATAGATGATATATTAGAAATAGATGGAGATATTGTAAAAATCCAAAGTATTGGATTACGAACATCCAAAGGTTTAAATACCGATGACATTTCTATAATAATTCCAAATTCATTAATTACTACAGATAAAGTAATTAATTGGAGCCACCAAACAAAAAAAGCTCGCTTTAGAATTGATGTTGGTGTTGCTTATGGTAGTGATGTAGATTTAGTTATAAAATCTTTGGAAGATAGTGCATTTGAGCATCCAGATACCTCTGACCGAGAATTAACTGAAGCAAGATTAGTAAACTTTGGAAATTCATCATTAGATTTTCAAGTGTTGTTTTTCAGTAAAAATATATTCAGAATAAATAAAGTGAAAAGCGATATCCGAAGAATTATTAATAAAAAATTTACTGAAAACAATATTTCTATACCTTTTCCTCAAATGGACTTAAATTTAAAATCAAATTATACTGAGCCCTTAAAGAAAATTAAAAACATGAAAACATAGCATCTAACAATGTATAATAGCAATAGTGTATTAGGTGGTTTCTAAAACCGTTTTTTTGTTTAATTTAGCAAATAGAATAAAAAAACAATTAATTTACTAATCTTATACTAAATCCAAACGAGACTCAAAATGGGTACCATATATAAATATTTAATTAAAATTTAAAACAATGATTAAAAAATCAATTAAAATGATGTCAGTAGTATTTGCTGCATCATTGCTATTATCTTCTTGCTATTCTTACACAAGTGTTGTCGGTAGTGGAGCTCAAGGAAACAATGAAACAACCAACTGGAATCATTACGTGATTTATGGTTTAGCACCCGTTGGAGTTTCTAATTCAAAACAAATGGCTGATGGAGCAGAAAATTATACTGTAACCACAAGACAATCATTCGTAAATGGATTGGTTTCAGCAATAACTTTTGGTATTTATACACCTACCACCACAACAGTAACTAAATAATCCAAGACAAAAAGAAAGTTTTGGCTTAAACGTCTTAACTTTCTTTTCTTATTTAAGACCATATGAACAAAATAATATTTTATTTTTTAATTATTATCTCAATAATTCTACTAATAAATATTGTGAATATTTTATCCACAGATTTTGACAGATTAACCAAATATGGTTTTGGTTATTTATCAGGAAAAATAATCTTATTTATAGTATTTGTTCTAGTCAGTTTTTTTGTAAGAAAAGCCATTTATACTAAAAAGACTAAATAATACGAAAATACTATTTACTATCGCCTATTTAAAACATAACTAATTAGATATTTAAAAGGACGAACTAATTAAATAAAAAAATTGGTAGAATATTATTGCTTTTAATAATTCTTATTTCTTCTGTAATATTTAGCATTACTGCTTACTTGAACTCAAAATCGAATATTGCTATTGTAAAATCATATTTTAAACAACAGTATCCTATGTATTTTTTTTAAAAAAATAATTTTTAAAATAAACCTAACTTCACTGTTTCTAATCCTTAAATCTAATTCATTTTATAAATTATAAAACTTTCTGTATTAATTTGTAGAGGGTTTTTTGTGTAAATGGATGAACGTCTTCTTAAATATTTTATATAAAAAGTTAGAATTTCAATTGATATTAACGTTCAAATTACAAACCATTATATTGCATATAAACTGCACACTTCAAAGATCTTTATTTCTAAACTTCAAAAAAAGCCTAAAAAATTAGGTAAATAAGTAAATTAAAACTTCGATGAAATTACATTTTAATGAAAGATATTTAGCCTTGTGTAACTAATGTTACTGAAGATTTGGTTAAACCAACTTACATTTGACATAAAGAAACTAACAACAATTTATCAAACTTATTCAAATTTTAGATATAAATATTATTTAAATATTTAAATGATAACCGTCATATCTAAAACAATAAATTAATATTATTTTTAAAATTATTAACAGACCCTACTTTTAGTAACAGACGAAAAAGAATTAGACTTTAAATATGAAGAGTAACTAACAAATGTATTAAACATTTCAAAAACTCATGTTGAAAGTTCAGGAGATTCTATTTACTATTAGCATTCCAAATACAGTGATACCGTGAAAAAGTTATTATTAATTGAAGATGATCTTGTTTTAAGAGAAAACATTGCAGAAATCTTATTGTTTTCTGATTTCGACGTTATTACCGCATCTAACGGATTGGAAGGAGTTGCGTTAGCAAAAAGCAATATACCAGATATTATCATTAGTGATATTATGATGCCAGAACTAAATGGCCACGAAGTATTAGAAATTTTAGCCAATGATGAACGCACCAAATTCATTCCTTTTATATTCTTATCGGCAAAAATCAAACGAAAAGATGTAAGAAAAGGAATGAATATGGGCGCAAATGATTTTATCACTAAACCTTTTGAGGAAGAAGAGCTAATAAGCGCTATATCAATTCAATTGTATAATGAGCAACTAAGAAAACAATCTGAAAAAATTAAATTAGAAACCTTACAACACAATATTAGTGTTGCCATCCCTCATGAATTACTTACTCCCCTTAATGGTATTATTGGACTCTCTAGCTTAATGAAAAATCCAGAAATGAAGCTTAATGAAAAAGAAGTTAGAGATTTTTCTTCAGGAATATTTGATTCTGGTCACCGACTCTTAAATACTATTCAAAATTTTATTAATTACACCAAAGTTGAATTACTTCTCAATAAACACAAAAAAAATGATTCATTAAAAAAAGAAGTAACGGAAACAGGTGAAAATGAGTTAGAAGAACTAAGTATAATTACAGCCCATAAATTTAATAGAGAGTCTGATATTGAATTACATCTAAAGTCTTTTAATGCTAAAATATCTTCTTTTCACTTTCAAATCATTGTTAACAATATTTTAGACAATGCGTTCAAATTTTCTAATAAAGAAGATAAAGTTATAGTTGAGGTAGAATTAGATGATTCTCATGTTCATATTAAAGTTATTGACAAAGGTTTAGGATTTGATGGAGTAATACTTGACGAAATTAGCGCTTTTACTCAATTTAATCGAGCCAAGATGGAGCAACAAGGTTTAGGTCTTGGATTAATCACTTGTAAAAAACTCATAAACTTTTACGAAGGAGAATTAAGTATCAGCAAAAATAAACACATAGGATGTTGTGTTAAATTATCCTTTTTATTAGCTAAATAAAAGTCATAGAGTTTTGATAAATATGGTGTATTACATTTAAGAACAGAAACAAATACTATGGCAATAACTACTAGTTAGAGTGAAAAGACTATTGACTATACCTAACTTCACTTAATATAATTTAAAAAACATCATTAATGAATTCCCCAAAAAAATATACCTGTGCAATAGCATGTTCTGCTAATATTCTAGGTGATAAGTGGAATCTTCTTATTTTAAGAGATATTATTTTGCATAAAAAATCTAGGTTTAAAGAATTTATGTCTTCAAAAGAAAAGATAGCCACTAATGTTCTTACAAAAAAATTAACTATTCTATTGGAAGAAGGTTTTATTGGAAAGTTAACTCCTTTAGGTACAAAAAAAAGTACTCGCTATATCGCCTTAGATAAAGGAATTTTAGCATTACCTATTATAATTGAAATGTATTTGTTTTCTATACGCAGCATAGATGAATCTGTTTTAGATGATTTTCAAATAGCTATTAAAAATGCGCTTATTACTAATCGTGGTGCCTTTAAAGAAGAAACAATAAAACAATATCTTGATTTTTCGAAAGAACTTAGGGCTCTTTGATTTTTTCTGTTTTTAGGTAACGTTTATAAATAATAATATTCACGAAAACAAAATTTATAAAAAAATAAAATATTTATCAAAAATACTATATTTTATTGCAATCTTACAATAATCTTCACGGATGCGATCTGAAGGTTAAACAACGCAAAGAGAACATTGTGATTAATTAAAATTCACTTTTACAAAAGATGATTAAAAGACTAAAAAATAATGATTTAGAAATAGCAAAAAAAATAAGTTCAGTTTTTCAATTATCATATAAAGTAGAGGCAAATATTTTAAATGCTACTGATTTCCCCCCTCTAAAAAGACCTCTTGAAAATTATGTAAATAGTAACACCGCGTTTTTCGGATATTTAAAAAATCAGAAACTAGCTGGAGTAATTGAAATTGAACATAACAATAATTTCACCCATATTAATAGCTTGGTTGTAGACCCAGTTTTTTTCAGGCAAGGAATAGCAAGAAAGTTGATGGAATATGTATTTAATACATTTGACTCGAAACTTTTTGTTGTGGAAACCGGACTGGAAAATGGACCAGCTACTAAGCTATATAAAAAATTTGATTTCAAAGAAATTAAACAGTGGAACACTGACCATGGAGTTAGAAAAATACAATTTGAACGTATAATTAATAGTTAAGTACAACAAGGTATTATATGCATAATCATCTTGAGGAATAGCTATACTATTTTATACAGAAAGTATTAGCCAACACTTAAACATGACAAACTTCACATTTTCCCATTAGAAGAATGCTGCTAGAATCTACTTTATGATTTTTTATGGAAGGAATTTTAATCTCTACAGATAAACACTCAACCTTATCGCACTCTGTGCATTGAAAATGTGGATGTTTATCGGAATGATGGCTAACAGAACAATCCTTACAATTAGCATACCATTTTAAACCATCTTTCCCGTTAAAAGAATGAATAATTCCATCTCGTTCAAGTCTATCTAAAATACGATACACAGTCGTTTTATTCATCTTATCAGCTAAAAGTTCTATCAGGTATACTACCGATTTAGCTTCGTTATTTCCTTTGAAAACTTGGAGTACCGTTTTAACACCTTTTGTTTTTCTTATAATTCCCATAAATACAAAATTAACGCAACTATGTTGCATTAGCAAGTTTTATTATCTATTTTCGCAACTTGGTAGCATTAACAAAATATTTTTATGATAAAATTACAAAATGTCAGCAAGTCATTTAAGGGCAATATTGCTATTAAAAATTTAAACTTAGAAGTTAAAAAAGGAGAAATTTTTGGGTTGTTAGGCGCTAACGGCGCGGGAAAATCTACCACTATTAACATGCTGTTGGGTTTTCTTAATTCTGATTCTGGAAGCGTATCTATCAATGATTTAGACACTAGTAATAATTCACAAGAGGCAAGAAAGCTTATTGGTTATATTCCTGAGAATGTAAACCTATATCCTTATTTATCTGGTTTAGAAAATTTAGATTATTTCTGTAAGCTAGCAGGCTTAAAATATTCTAAAAGTGAACTGGAAAACTACTTAATCACTTGTGGACTAGCAAGTGAAGCTCAGGGTAAAAACGTGAGTGGTTATTCTAAAGGAATGAGACAAAAAGTAGGAATTGCCATTGCTTATGCAAAAAAAGCAAAAGTCTATTTGTTAGATGAACCTGCCAGCGGTCTAGACCCATTGGCTAGTAATGAACTTTCTAAACTTCTTAAGCAACTCGCTTCGGAGGGTGTTACTATTTTAATGGCTTCCCATGATATTTTTCGTGTAAGAGAAGTCTGCAAACGCATTGGGATTCTTAAGAATGGGGTTTTAGTAAAAGAACTGCATAGCAAAGATGTAAGTGCAAACGAACTAGAAACTTTGTATCTGCAATTTATGCAAAACTAATACAATATTATGTTGCAAATTATCAAAAACGAATGGCGCTTTTTAGTCCGTAGTCATATATTTTTAGGAATAAGTATTGCCTTTATTTCAATCTTGATGATCTCTGTTTTTTTAGGAAATTATCAAACACACAAACAAAAACAGACGTATCAAAGTGCCAAAGATCACGTGCGTCAACAATGGGTAAATATTGATGAAATGAGTCCACATAGTGCTGCACATTATGGAACGTATGTATTTAAACCTTCGAATTTATTGAGCAATCTCGATGAAGGTGTAAACAGCGTTACAGGAAATGTACTAAAAGTGGAAGGACACGTACAAAATGAAATAACACATTCTGAAGCGTCGCAAATGCAAGCAGTTTCTAGATTTGGGAAATTAAAACCTTCACTTTTACTACAATATATAGTCCCTTTATTATTAATTTTTTTAGCATTTAACTCTCTTAGTAAAGAAAAACAAAGCGGAAGGCTTAAATTACTTGTTTTACAAGGCGCAAAACCATTACAAATTATTTTATCTAAAACTTTATCTGTTTGGCTATATGGGGTATTATTATTAAGTTTTGTTCTTTTAGTGTATGGTATTTTAAATTTCCAAAGTTTTACTGATGAAATTTTAATCAGAACAATATTGTTCTTTTTGTCCTATTGCTTTTACTATTTTATTATTAGTGGACTTACGGTTTTCTTTTCTGCGCGGTGGCAAAATACTACACTCGCTTTAACTTCAATGTTAGGTGTTTGGATAATTTGGACAATGTTTTTACCAAATATTTTAATGAGTTCTGCCGAAAAATGGTATTCACTTCCCAGTCGAAGCGAATTTAAATCTGCAATGAAAGAAGATCGTTTAAAAGGTATGGACGGTCATAATCCTGCCGATAAAAGAGGTATCGAATTAAAAGAAAAAGTACTGAAAGAATATGGAGTAGATAGTTTGTCTCAACTCCCCATAAACTTTAACGGTATTCGAATGCAAGCCGATGAGGAATACGGCAATATCGTTTGGGATAAACATTTTGGACATAATCGTGAGGTATTGCAAAAACAGAAACAAAGCTTTCAATTAGGTGGTATTATTAATCCATTTATTTCCTTACAAAATACAAGTATGGGGTTTATGGCAAGTGATAACTTACATCATCAAGAGTTTTTGTTACAAGTAGAAAATTATAGAAGGGGTTTTATTAAAATGCTGAATGAAAAAGAAACTTTCAGTAGTTCTAAAACAGGTAGAGAAGATAATGCATTTTTTAGGTCTGTTCCAGATTTCGATTATAAGCCGACTCAAATTTCCGCAGTTATATCAAATTATATGTTAGATATAGGATTGCTTATTTTATGGTCAATACTAGTTATAGTACTTATTGTTTTTGGAACCAAAAAAATGCAAATAATATGAGGAATTTAAATATATTTTTATATGAGTGGAAACATTTTGTTCGCAGTCCTTTTAAAATTGTAGCATTATTTCTTTTTATCTTAGCAAGTATTTATGGTTTACAAAATGGTGCCGATTTATATGAAAAGCAACATCTTGAAATTAAAAAAGTAAATCAAAAAGTAACCGACAAAAAGGATGAAATCATTAATTACTTTGAAAAAGGTGAGAAAGGACCTAAAAACAGACCATGGATTGATGTAGCGACACCGTTTTGGGCAATCTATAATACACCAACCTATCATTATAAAAAAGCGAAACCAGCTATTGTTTATAACATTGGACAAACTGAACAATATGGATTTTACAAGTCTATTGACATTTACAGCAGCCCTTATGATGCAGATATGGCAAAAGAAATTGCTAATCCAGAACGTATTCAATCTGGAACTTTAGATTTTGCTTTCGTAGTCTTATTTCTATTGCCTCTTTTATTATTAGTTTTACTTTATAACATAAAAGGTCAAGAAACAGAACAAGGTTTTTTACCGCTCGTGTTTGTTCAAACAGGAGCAAAGAATTGGTGGTTATTCTCAAGGACTGCATTCTACACCATACTAGTTTTATTGACACTTTTTGGATTACTTTTTTATGGCGCTATGCTTACCCCTATTTTTAAAACAGACTCAACCTTTTGGCAGTTCTTTCTTTGGATAGGAATCTATCTTATATTTTGGGTTTTGATTTATTTCTTAATTCTGAAATACGGAAAAAATACGGTATCAAATACTTTACAAATGATTGGATTCTGGTTGCTTTTTGCTTTTATAATTCCTGCTGCTGTACAGCAATGGATAAGTATTGAAAAACCAACTAATTTAATGGTTGATATTATTGATACTAAAAGAGATAAAACAGACGAAATATATGACCAAACTAATGAATTAACCAACAAACAACTTTTTAACTTATATCCAAGTTTAAAACAAACTGAGATAGCAAAAAATTCTGTAGGTATAAAAAATGCAAGACGAAGATCAATAAGGGCATTAATTAATAGTGCAATGAAGAATACAACCGCAAAAATAGACCAAGATAATCAGTCTAGAAATGCGCTTATATCTAAAACCTATTGGTTCAATCCGCTCACTTATTTTCAAAATAAATTCAATCACTTATCAGGAACACATTTCGATGACTATCAAGACTATAGAAATGACATTCAAAATTTGATTGATAAGCGCATTGAAATAATGGTTTTAGATATTTGGAATAACGTTAAAGTCGATAAAGCAAAATATTTAGAATACACAACAAGACTTTCAAATAATGACTAATTTAAAAAAACTTCCAGTAACTGTTTTAAGTGGCTTTTTAGGCGCTGGTAAAACTACTTTACTCAATCATATTTTACATAATAAAGCGGGCTTAAAAGTCGCAGTTATAGTAAACGATATGAGTGAAATAAATGTAGATGCTAATTTAATTAACAGCGAAAACGTACTATCAAGAACTGATGAAACGCTCGTAGAAATGAGCAACGGCTGTATCTGCTGTACTTTAAGAGAAGATTTAATGATTGAGGTAGAACGACTGGCTAAAGAAAACCGTTTTGACTATTTACTCATTGAAAGTACAGGAATTAGTGAACCCATTCCAGTGGCTCAAACCTTTTCTTTTGTAGATGAAGAAAATGGTTTTGATCTTTCTCGTTTCAGCTATGTAGATACAATGGTAACTGTAGTAGATGCATTTAATTTTTTCAAAGATTTTGGAAGTCCCGAAACTTTGGCGCAACGAGAACTATCAGATCTTGAAGGGGATTATAGAACAATTGTAAATCTATTAACAGATCAAATTGAGTTTTGTAATGTAGTTATTTTAAACAAAACCGATTTAGTTTCTGAAGGGCATTTAGGACTCTTAAAAGCAACTATTAATAGCTTAAACCCATCTACAAAAATTATTGAGTCTAGTTTTGGTAAAATAGATCCAAAAGAAATTTTAAATACAAGATCATTTGATTTTGAAGAAGCCGAACGAAATGCTGGATGGATAGAAGAACTTACCAAAAATGAACACACGCCTGAAACTGAAGAATATGGGATTTCATCTTTTGTATTTAGAAGTAAAAAACCCTTTCATTCTGAACGTTTTTGGAATTATACACAACTAGAATTCCCTCAAAACATCTTAAGAAGTAAAGGCTTGTTTTGGGTAAATACAAGACCTGAACAAGCTTTGGTTTGGGGACAAGCGGGCGGCTCTCTGAGAGCGGATAGCGCGGGTGTTTGGTGGAGTAGTATGCCTTTCCAAGAGCGTATAAAGCAAATGGTATTTGTTGAAAACCAACAAGAAATTGAATCTGATTGGCATACTATATTTGGAGACCGCAAAAATGAAATTGTATTTATTGGTCAAAATTTAGACGAACAATTAATAAGAAAACAATTAGAAAGTTGCTTACTTACAGTATCAGAACTTGAATCGATAGAATTGCAAAAAGGGTTTCAGGATAATTGGCCAATTGAAAGAACATATCAATTAGTATCACAATAACTATTAAAATACACACAACCTAGAATAATTAGTTTAAGCAAAAAAAAAAATCGAATGTCACAAACAAAAAAAATATATTGGGCAGATAAATTAGGGGTTATTAGTGCTGTTCTCTGTGTAATTCACTGCCTTGCAGTTCCTACATTTCTTGCCATGGGAATTAGTTTTCTTAGCAATCCGATTATTGCATTCTTCTTTATCTTGATAGCATTTATTTCAATTTATAAAACTACAAAACAAAATTCCACTAAAGGGATTAGTATTTTCTTATGGCTAACATTTATTGGTTTTGTAATATCAATTTTATTTGAAGAACAGGCTGAAATTTTTGAATATGGAATGTTTATTTTTTCATCATTAATTATTATTGGGCATTTTTATAATATGCGAAGTTGCTTAAAATCATAAGAATTATTTATACTATATTAGAGCTAAGTAAACAGACTATAAATAAATCTTTTGTATTAATAAAATAATCTAAATGAGTATAGAAAACGCATATAATATTTGGGCGCATCAATATGACACAAATGTGAATCGAACAAGAGATTTAGATAAAAAGTGTACTATTGAAACTTTGAATAACCTTGCATTTAAAAATGTATTAGAATTAGGTTGCGGAACTGGAAAGAATACTGAATGGTTACTTAATAAGGCAGAAAGAGTAATTGGATTGGACTTTTCTCAAGAAATGCTCAATAAAGCAAAAGAAAAAATATCTGACAAAAGAGTAACATTCAAAAAAGTTGATTTGACTAAAGATTGGAAAACAGAAAATAACTTTGCGGATTTAATAACTTCGAGCTTAACACTTGAGCATATTAAAAATTTAAATCATATTTTTTCTCAAGCAAACCAAAAACTAAAAAAAAATGGACTCTTTTTTATTAGTGAATTACATCCTTTTAAGCAATATTCAGGAAGCAAAGCACAATATGAGACTGAAAGCGGAACTAAAGAATTAGAAGTATATATTCATCATATTTCTGAATATATCGACAATGCAGAAAGCAATGGTCTGAAATTTGTAGAAATGAAGGAATGGTTTGATCAAAATTATCAAAACAGACTTCCACGATTAATTTCATTGTTATTTAAGAAATAAATACTATTGCCAAGGTTTTGCTTAATTAATAGCTAGTTTTGTCTATAATAAGAATAACCTGTTGTTTTTTTTTGGTTCGTTTTCTACTAAAAAATTAAGTATTTTGCATCTATTCTAAAATTATATAAATAATGAGAGAAATTGAAAAATTGAAAAACAAAGTAGCGGAGCTTCAAAATAAACTTGAAAAGGCAGAAAAGGTATTAGAAGAAAACTATTATTTATCTGATGCTGCAGTGCAAAATCCATATATGTTTACTTTGCCAGAAAACGGTATGCCCGCCAAAACGGTGAAGACACAAATTGAGAATAATCATGAACTTGACTTTAATTTCAAGCTTAATACTTCCTCATATGTAAATGTAAGTTTTGAAAAAGAGGAAAACGAGATTGCGTTGATGGGCTTAAGAGTTAATTTGGCCGATCAAACTGTTTATCCATCATCCTATAAAATGCATGATTCAGTAGTTAATATGATCGCTAATCTTTGGCATTGTCCTAAACCTGCCGATTTTGACGAATACGGTGTTTTCGCTGGAGCAGGAACCGTTGGATCCACAGAGGCATGTCTGTTAGCTGGACTTGCATTAAAATTTCGTTGGCGTAAATGGTTTGCGAAGCGAAATAATCTTACTGAAGATAACGTTATGGGAGAGCGGCCCAATTTGGTCATCTCATCTTGCTACCAGGCCGCATGGGAAAAACTATTTAAATATATGGATATTGAACCCAGATTAATTAGTCCATCATCGTCAAGTTTTAAGATACAAGCAGAGCAAATAAGCGACTTAGTCGATGATCATACCATTGGAGTGGTTTGCATAATGGGTAATCACTATGGAGGGCAATATGACCCGGTTAATGAAATTAATTCAATTGTAGAAGAAATAAATAGAGAGCATGACTTTCAAGTTGGTATTCATGTTGACGCAGCATCTGGAGGATTCATTGCGCCATTTCAAGATGATCTTCCTCCATGGGATTTTCGATTACCGAACGTTTTGTCAATTTCTGCTAGTGGACATAAGTACGGTGAGTCTGTTTGTGGAACAGGTTGGGTAATATGGCGTGAACGAAAAGATCTCAGTGAACATGTAGCTATTTCGGTAACTTATTTAGGCGGTAAAGCTGATTCTTACACACTTAATTTCTCCCGCCCTGCAAGTGGTGTATATGTACAATATTATAAATTACTACGCTATGGTTTGAGTGGTTATCGTCAGGTTTGCGACAACATGATGGCCAATGCTCAGCATATTCGTAAATCACTTAGCGAAATGACAGTTAATGGACAAGCTCGATTTGTTATTCTTGATGATGGTCCAAGGAACTGTCTTCCTGTTGTTACAGCGATGCTGAACCCAGAGTGCGATTTCACTTATGATGACATAGACCTGCAACACGTTTTATCTCAACATCATTGGTACGTGAGTGGATATAAGATGGGAATTATTGATCCTATCACCGAGGAGTACAGAGCTCTTTTCAGTGATCAGGATAAAGATAAAACTATGTTTCGAATTGTTGTTAAAAATAATTTGACTCGCAATATGGCAAACAATTTAATTGATTCTTTTAAAGCTGCTTTTGAACTGCTAGATTTTGTGGACTTTTCTTCGATTCATGGAGCTAATACATCATTATTACGCCATAAAGATCAGAAACGATTGACCAACCATTGCTAACTTTATGAAAAGGTTGTAAAAAAAATGATTTAAACGTTAAATAATAATTAGTTAGTTTTAGCTTTTACAAGAAAATGGTCTTTAGTTTTCTATTTTGGTTAGTATTTTCTAAATTAGTTGTCCAGAACATTAATAAATGAATCCCTTTCATCTTGCTATTCCGTTAGAAAACCTAACCATTTCCAGAAAATTCTATAAAGAAATATTAGAGTGTAAAGAAGGTAGAAGTTCAAAAAAATGGGTTGACTTTAATTTTTTTGGGCATCAACTAGTCATACATCAAAAACCAAATACAGCAATACTAAACAATCAAATTTCAAATCTAGTTGATAACCAAAATATTCCGATTCCTCATTTTGGAATTGTTTTAGACTGGAACAATTGGACTGAATTATCCGAGAAATTGAAACATAAAAATATATCCTTTTTAATTGAACCCCATATTCGATTTAATGGTGAAGTTGGTGAACAAGCCACTATGTTCTTTTTAGACCCTGACAATAATGCATTAGAATTTAAAGCTTTTAAAAATATAGATCAACTTTTTGAAAAATAATATTTATAACTTTATATACAAGTCATAACAGAGGTTGTTTTGAGATATTTCAAATATTAATTTTGAATAATAAAACTAAAAACATATTTACAATAATTTAAAAGAAAAATTAGAATGAAAACAAAACTACCTCATACTATTGACAGCGGACACGGAGAAGTTATTATTTTCAAAGAAATAATCCATGAACCAGATGGAGACAAAATTATTTTTGAAGGACAAGTACAACCAAATTGTGGACCACCTATGCACGTGCACTATAAACAAGATGAGCATTTTCATGTTTTACAAGGTACAATGGCTTATCAAATACCTGACAAGAAAGTTGGGTATTTAAAAGTTGGAGAAAGCGTCACTTTTTTAAAGAATACACCTCATAAATTTTGGAATAGTGGAGAAGATGAATTAATACTAAATACTTGGGCAAAACCGGCCAATAACATGGTGTTATATTTATCAACTTTATATGGTGCAACACAGGAACTGAAAACTGCAAAACTCAATGCTTTTGACGGTGCTTATTTAACTATTATGTATAAAAACGAATATGACATATTAGAAATCCCTAGCTTAATGAAAAAAATAATTATTCCAATTACCTTTTTTATTGGAAAATTAATAGGGAAATATAAAAAGTTTGATGAGAAACCAATTCCAATTAAATAAAAATATAAAAATGAAAACTTTATTCTTAATACTTGGAGTAATATTAATAGCTTTTATTGTACTGCAACTTTTTGCTATTAAGGGACAAAGAAATATTGAAACGTATCCTTATATAGTTAAAAAAAAAATATGACACATTTGAAATAAGAAATTATGAAGCTACTTTATTTACTACTGTAAAACTCGCTACTAAAAAATATAAAGAGTCATCAAGTAAAGGATTCTCGTTGTTAGCAGGATATATTTTTGGAAACAATAAAAGAAATGAAAAAATTGCTATGACCTCCCCTGTAGCAATGACAATAGAAGACTCTGTGACTATGATGTTTATGGTTCCAAGGAAGTTTAAAAAAGAAACGCTCCCTCAACCTAACCAATTACAAATAGAATTTAAGGAAGAACCTGCAAAAACTGTTGCAGCCATTGTCTTTGACGGATGGGCTAATGATGAAAAAATAGAAAAGTATAAAGAAAAATTAAAAGTAGCTTTAGATGCCAAGGGAATCAAGTATTCAAACCTATTTTACTTTTTGGGATATAATGCACCGTATGAAGTTTTTAATCGCAAAAATGAGGTTATAGTAGAATTAAGAGACGAAGCACTAAACCTAGAAAAAACAATAAATTGATTTGAAAATGTATTTTTGATTAAATACTGCATACAAGCCTAAAAGAGCCATTTTTATTAGATTACTTTAGAAAATATAATAGCCAATTACACCTTCTCAATTTTACAAATTGCTACAACGATATTCTTTAATAAAACCCAAGAAGTTCCTTTCTTAAAGTATATTAATTAGTATTAACAATACTTAATTATAGTTAAGTTAATAAGTTATGGACTATTTATTTCTAGTTGGTAAACTAGTAATAGTGTTTAAATAATTAACTACTTTTGGTTTAAAATAAACCCAATGAAAAAACTTATCTATTTATTTTTAGGCGTATTAATCGTTGCTTGTAATAATGATGATTATAGTAGTGATAACTATGAGCCATCTAATTGTGATGTAGTTTATTTAGCTGACAATGGAATAACAATTAGGGCTTGTGATGATGCTAATGTTGGCGATACGGGAGTAGTTAATGGGGTTAATTATACGGTAGTAAATGAAGTAATGTTAAGAGAAATGGTTCTGAATGAAGAAGATGTAACTAAAGTAGCTACTACTAAAGTAACTGATATGAGTTATCTCTTTTACATAGATAGTGATACTACCTCTGATTTCAATCAAAACATAAGTTCTTGGGATGTAAGTAATGTGACTACTATGTTTGGGATGTTTGAACTTGCTATAGATTTTAACCAACCTATAGGAGATTGGGATGTATCAAAGGTAACTACTATGGGTCTTATGTTTCAGAAAGCTTCATCTTTCAATCAACCAATAGGAAATTGGGATGTGAGTAGTGTGACTTACATGGGTGCTATGTTTTATGTAAATGATTCTTTTAATCAACCTATTGGAAATTGGGATGTAAGTAATGTTACTGATATGGGTGTAATGTTTTATTTAGCCACATCTTTTAATCAACCAATAGAAAATTGGAATACAAGTAATGTAACTGATATGGGTGGAATGTTCCAATCCGCTGGTGTTTTTAATCAACCTATTGGAAATTGGGATGTGAGTAATGTTACAGGTATGATATATATGTTTTATGATACTTCTGCTTTCAATCAAAACTTAAGCTCTTGGGTTGTTGATAGTGTTGCATTTTGTCTTAATTTTAATATAAACACACCTCAATGGACACTCCCAAAACCTAATTTAGACCCTTCTTGTTTAGAATAACCTCACCCATTTATAGATTATAAATTTTAAAATAAAGCCATTCTATTAATTTAGGATGGTTTTATTTATCTTTGTTATGAAAGTAGCCTTAAATTATAATTAAAGGTTTAATAAATTGTTAATTTTTACATAATATACTTAAATACAATGCATTAAAAATACCTTTTAGATTGCTTTCAAAAATATAAATTACCTTTTATTCCGTTTTATTTACTAGTTTTATTGCTTAACCATTTAATAAAGCAAAACAATAACGCTGTCTGGGAGCGAAAAAATCGTACCATTAAGATGAATTCATTTATAGCTAATTTTATAATTAAGACTTCTCTAAAGTTCAGGGATAAAAGAAATCCGTCTGAATATGAACTTGCAAAAGAATACCGGCAATTTGTTATTTCCCAAAAACGTAATTTCAAAAATCTATTACTTATCGTAATTGGAATTTTTTCTGCTTCATTTGGTTTTAAAGGTTTTCTATTAACCAACAATTTTATTGATGGTGGCGCAACAGGAATATCATTGCTTTTAGCTGCAATAACAGAAATACCGCTTTATATTCTTATTTTTGGTGTCAATATTCCCTTTATATTCCTTGGTTATAAAATCATGGGGAAACGTTTTGCTATAAAGACAGCACTCGCAATTATTGGACTTGCACTTTGTGTTGCTATCGTTCCTTTTCCAAACGTTACCGATGATGATTTACTTGTCGCGATTTTTGGTGGCTTTTTTCTTGGAGCGGGGATTGGACTTTCAATTAGAGGTGGTGCAGTAATTGACGGAACTGAAATTCTTGCAATTTACTTAAGTCGAAAATTTTCCACAACAATTGGTGATGTTATAATTCTTATAAATATTATTATTTTTTCCTTCGCAGCATATTTACTTTCTATTGAAATTGCACTGTACTCAATGATAACCTACATCGCAGCTTCTAAAACATTAGATTTTATCATTGAGGGTATTGAAGAATATATCGGAGTAACTATTATTTCTTCTCAAAGTACACGTATAAGAGCCATGATAATCGACACATTGGGGCGTGCTGTAACAATTTACAAAGGTCAAGGTGGTTATGCTAAAAATGGTGATACAAAAGAAATAGATATTATATATACGGTCATTACTCGCTTAGAATTAAACAAATTAAATACCGAAATTGAAAAAATTGAGCCAAATGCTTTTATAGTGATGAACAGTATAAAGGATATAAAAGGAGGTATGATAAAAAAGAGACCTCTGAAAAATTAACGAGAGAAACATCAATAGCTATAAAGTTTATAATTAATTACTGTATTTTTTATTTTTTTATATCATAGAATATTTTAGAAGTAGTTGAATGTTGAAAGTATTAAAAATATTACTTCATAATGTGTCTAATGTATCGTGTTTAATGTTCGATAACAGAAAATAAATATATCAATGAATAACTTAATAATTCTCTTTGTAATAATCATTTCGACGTTTAGTGCTTGCAGTAATTATAAAAACACAAATCCAAAAGTAATTTTTCCAGGAAATGATCCAAATTTCACAATTATTGCACATACGGATGTAGGCTTTACAAAGACTAACAGAAAAGTAGATGTTTTTGGAATCCCAATCTATGCCTATTCAAATGTTGAAGACTCAAAATTGCTTCACGCAGCAAATTTGATGGCTCAATATTTAGATAATAATGAGGATGGCACAATAGATAATATGAATTTGCTAACTGCATTGACAACAAATAATGCGGCTTTATTTATGTGGAAATCAGAATCTCAAATAAACCTTAATGCCCAAGATTTAGGTGCTGATGAAACAATTCCTTTGTGGCACACGAATGGCCATATGGGCGAATTTGATGCCGCAATTGAGGAAGTTTGGCACGTAATTACTCATAAAGGGTATGCTAATGCGTACCCAACCATATTTGGAGAAAATATGGGTACTTCATTAACAAGCGCAATGGACATTGCGAGAGGTGGAAACTTCACAACAATTCCAAATCCATATCCAGAAAGTGCTTGGTACACTTATGATGATCAAACTTGTGAATACGATTGCATGGCAACTGAATATATTTATTGGGCAATGACTTCTATTCTTGGAGCCCAAGAAAATAGACTAAGCGATATAACTCAAGAATGGGATTTAAACACGAGTGCACTAGTACAAAAAAGAGATTCTACTATTTATTCTTTGCTAACCAATCCTAAATATATGTTCCCAACTGTATTACCAGATGGAACCTATAAGCAATAAAAAAGTATATTGTTATGCGAAAATAACTGAATAAAAGTTTAAATAAAACTTAAAAGTGGAGACCAGAACCCACTGAAATAAACGGGGTAAAACTGAAAAACCGCAAGATCAGACAGATTAAATGAAAAAATTATGAATTATTATTTAAAAGTATTAAAACAGTATTCGGACTTTAAGGGTAGAGCGAGACGTAAAGAATATTGGATGTTTACTATTTTCAATATTATTTTTGGAGGTATTGCAATGACTCTTGACAGCGTTTTTGGAATTGCCATTGAAGGAGTCGGATACGGACCACTCTATGGAATTTACGTATTGGTATTATTTATTCCTGGATTGGCAGTTGCAGTGAGAAGACTTCACGATATTGGTAAAAGTGGTTGGATGTTATTGATCACATTAATTCCGCTGATTGGAGTAATTTGGTTATTAGTATTACTATTAACTGATAGTAACTCCGAAGAAAATCTATATGGAGAAAACCCAAAGGAAGAAACTTTGTAAGTATCAGAAAGTTAGTACATAAAAACATACTTGATTCTAGGTACGAGCTTATATCAACAATTGTGATTAAATAATTTTAGTATAATACTGATATTTATTCTTTTCAAAATCTTGTACTGCGTATATTTAAAATATTGTAATCAATGTAAAAGCAATATATTGAAAAAGAAGACTTTATGGATAAAAGACCGAAAATAGATTTACAATTAAATCAAACCGATAAAACACTTGAGCTAATCGGTTGGTTTGCTGTTTTCGGAATTTGGGTATTGACAGTTGCGAATTATTCTGAATTACCGGATATAATTCCAATACATTACAATGGAACTGGAGAAGCAAATGAATTTGGGAATAAGTCAAATATACTTTCATTACCAATTATTTCAACACTAATGTTTATTGGATTAACAGTGCTAAACAAATACCCACACCTATTTAATTATCCGAGTGAAATAACTAAAGAAAATGCTTTGCACCAATATACAAAGGCATCTCGAATGATCCGATTTTTGAAATTTATAATTATGATAATTTTCGGATTGATCGTTTTTAAGACGATTCAGAATGCAAACGGAAATGCAAATGGACTTGGAGCTTGGTTTTTACCATTAACAATGGGAATGATTTTTATTCCAATCATCTATGTTTTGATAAACACTAACAAGAAAAAAAAAGATGGCTAAATCGATTTTTAACAAAAAAATTAATTCCAAAAAAAACACCCCATTAAAAAAACCCATATGAAAAGATTAGATATCGTTTTTATAGTACTAATTATTTGTTTTCAATCTTATGGACAAAAACCAAGAGCAAGAGATTTAGGAGTTCCATTTGTTGGATCAACAGGAAAATATAACGCTATTACAGATGTTAAAGGAGTTGAAGTAGGTTATAGCACTATTATTTCTGGAACAGGAGAAAACATTGCGGGAAAAGGACCTATAAGAACTGGAGTTACTGCAATATTCCCAAGAGGAAAAGCCAAAAAATTTAGTCCAGTTTTTGCCAATTGGTATAGTCTTAATGGCAACGGAGAAATGACAGGAACTACTTGGGTTACTGAATCAGGTTTTTTGGAAACACCAATTATGATAACTAATACAAATAGTGTTGGAGTTGTTAGAGATGCTGTATTAAAATGGTATGTAGATACAGATTGGTATAACGGAGAAAATTGGTGGTACACCTATCCTGTGGTAGCTGAAACTTATGATGGTTTCCTAAATGATATTTATGGGTTTCACGTAAAAGAAAAACATGTGTTAGAAGCCATACAAAATTCATCGAGTGGAAAAATTAACGAGGGAAATGTTGGTGGTGGAACAGGAATGATGTGTTTGGGTTTTAAAGGAGGGACAGGAACATCTTCAAGAATTTTTAAAATAAAGAATTCAACTTATACAGTTGGTGCAATCGTCCAATCAAATTTTGGAGCTAAAAGAAATTTATCAATTGCAGGTTTACCTGTTGGAATTGAATTAAAGGACACTTTAAATTCTAAATTTAATGCGCCACCAAAATCGAGGAGACAAGAAGGAGACGGTTCAATTATAGTAATTATAGCAACGGACGTGCCTCTTTTACCTCATCAATTAAAAAGAATAGCCCAAAGAATTCCCTTGGGAATTGGTATTGTAGGTGGTCGAGGAAGTAATGGTTCTGGAGATATTTTTTTAGCCTTCTCAACTGCGAATGAAAATGCATTTAATAGAGATGAAACTACCAATGTAAAATCAATACCAAATGACTTACTAATGCCCGTTTTTGAAGCAACTGTTCAAGCAGTTGAAGAAGCCATTATTAATGCAATGGTAGCAGCGGAAACTATGGAAGGCATTAACGGAAATAAGGCTTATGCTTTACCACATGATTTACTGATTAAAACCTTGAAAAAATACAATCGCCTAAAAAAATAATTAGCTATTAGCTCCTGAAAAATTAATTACTAATACTACAACACAAAGCTTTTTCGTAATTAATGGTATATTAAATATGGAAAAAATACATACTACACATAAAATATAAAAAGAAATATTAGGTATTATTTTCTATTTTAGTTATTTTGAAAAAGTAAATAACCTAATTTTAAAGGTTACATAAAGAATAAAAAGGGCAGCCGAAAACTTATAGAGTAGGCATTCAATATAATAATAAAAAAAATGAACGGCACTTTTATTAAAACAATTAAGAACTCAATTGAGCATTGGTATATTCCTTTAATGGTAGGGTTAATTTTTACAGGAGTTGGCATCTATACTTTAACGTCACCTTTAGAGTCCTATTTAGCACTGGCAATAATTTTTAGTGTTTCTTTCCTTTTTTCAGGTTTGACGGAAATTATTTTCTCAATAACTAATCGCAATAAAATTGATAATTGGGGATGGACATTGATTTTTGGCACCTTTACTTTTCTTTTGGGAGTGTTATTGTTTATACATCCCGAAATATCAATGGTAACATTGCCAATTTATGTAGGTTTTCTTATTCTTTTTCGTTCAATTGGCGGAATAAGTTATGCCATCGAATTAAAAAACTATGGGATTTCAGATTGGGGAAATCTTATGCTCATTGGAGTGTTTGGAGTGTTCTTTTCATTCCTATTAATTTGGAACCCATTATTTGCAGGAAAGACAATTGTTTTTTGGACAGGATTGACATTAATTACTGGTGGTGTATTTAGTATTTTTCTATCATTAAAATTAAAAAAATTAAACGCAATGCATGGTGAAATTCCTGATGAATTAAAAAATAAATATGAAGAAATTAAACAAAAAATTCATAGTGAACTCAAGCAAAAATAAATGTCATTAATACTAAAAATAGTAAAGTGAAAACCTATAAAAAAGGTGTTTAATAATAAAAAAAATATGAACTATTTGTTGAAATTATTAGGTATATTAAGGATTTCAGGTACAGCAATTGCATTTTATTGGGGCTATAAAATTGGCCATACAGGGACATATGACCCTATCGCTCAACTCCACTTTATGATACCTGCTATAATTGTTGCTATATCAGGCACCTCTGGCCTTGAAGGACTTTTTTTAGGTAATGAGTCTGCAAAAATGAAGGGTTTTGAAGTTGGTAGTAATTATCAACGTCAATCAGCTATTGCATTGTTGTCTTATGCAGTAATTGCAGTACTTGTATATTTATGTAATTGGGGCATTAGATCAGAGTTGACCATTCTTTTCACATTCTTTTTCTTTATCCTTTTTTCAGCAATTAATCATGGTGTTGATGCTGTTAAAAATAAAAATTACAAATTACAAAATGTGAACAGGCCATTCTTAACCTTAGCTTTAATAATTGGGTTATATTATCCTGTAATTATGGCTCTAAAAACTCTTTAAAAAATGCCTTTTTAGATAAAAAAAAATAAATCTAAATAATAAGAGTTCCTTAGTTGTATTTTAAAGAAATTAAAAAAGAAATAATAAATTCAGTAAAAATGAAAAACTAATGAAAACGATAAGGATCAATACATGAAAAATTGATCTTTCATTAGTAAGGGCAAAATCCAGTGTAACTCAATCAAATTAATATGGCTGAAATTTTAACAACAGTATTTTTTATTTTCGCAGTAATTGATCCAATAGGAACAATACCTGTCTACCTTGAAGCAACTAAAGAATTTGATATAATTCATAAAAAGAAAATTGCAATTCGGGCATCAATAATGGCTTTTTTAATACTTCTATTTTTTATTGTCATAGGACAAATAATTTTAGATGGTATGGAAGTCTCCCTTGACGCATTTCAAATTTCAGGAGGCGTGATTCTTTTCTTGTTTGCATTAACAATGATATTCGGAGAAGGAAAACCTGAACAGGAAAAAAATAGAATTACAGACTATAAACACGTTACTATATTTCCAATTGCAATTCCCTCCTTAGCCTCACCAGGAGCTATTATGGCAGTTGTTTTAATGACTAATAATCAAATCTATTCAATCCAAGAACAAGCCATTACATCCTTTGTTGTATTAATTGTTTTAGGATTTACTTGCTTGATCCTATTAACAGCAAATTATTTGCAAAAGTTAATAGGAAGTTATGGAATTACTGTTTTAAGTAAGATTATGGGATTAATTTTAGCTTCTTATGCAGTACAAAGTATATTAAGTGGAATCAGTAATTATTTTATAAACGTTTAGATAACAGGATTTAAGAAACAATCTTATAAACATTTCAATCTTTTTATATATATTTACTAATGTTTTACTTGGTTTTAAATTAATTCAATAAAAAAATATTTTTAAAAAATCTTTTTCGAAGTTAAATTTCATACAATAATTGAAACTTAAATTATTTCAAATAAATGCATTTACCAATAAAATTTTTTCTGGAAATCCAGCTTGTGTCATTCCATTAAAAGAATGGTTGTCTGATGAACTATTATTGAAAATCGCTAAAGAAAATGCAGTCCCTGAGACTGCATTTTTTATAAAAAAAAATAATAAAATACATTTACGATGGTTTACACCAGAAATTGAGATAGATTTATGCGGACACGCTACACTCGCAACTGCTCATTGTTTAAAGACGATTTTAAAATATCCCAAGAACAGTATCGTATTTGAAACATTGATTGGAGATTTGACTGTTCATATAAAAAACGATAAATATTACTTAGACTTGCCTTCGCGCATGCCAATTGTTTCAAAACTACCAGAAATTATTAGAGAGTCTTTGAACATACAACCAAAAGAAATTTACAAATCTAGAGACTATTTACTGGTCTACAATACAGAAGAAGATATTATAAACATCAAAATTGACAAACAAATATTTGACCAAATAAACCTTGATCCCGGCGGGGTAATTGTTACGTCAAAAGGAGAAAATTGCGATTTTGTATCAAGGTTTTTCACACCACAAGCGTCAATTTTGGAAGATCCAGTAACTGGTTCCGCACATTGCTCATTAATTCCATTTTGGTCTTTAAGGCTTTCTAAAAACGAACTAAATGCAATACAAATTTCAGATAGAAGAGGATTGTTACATTACCAAAATAAAAAAGATAGAGTCATCATTAGCGGAAAAGCAAAGACCTACTCCATCGGAAACTTATGGATTGAATAGTATGCATAATCAACCTAAAAAATAACGATTACTTACCGATTTTTCAGCAACTAAATATTAGTCAAATTTAAAATTTGATAGATTAAAAGATTTAATGGTAAAATTGTAAATTTGCCATTTAGGAAAAGTAGTTGGATTAAAACTTCTTTAACAATTTTGAAAAGAGTTTATTTAATTTAAAAAATAGAATGAATAGAATACAACACATAGAAAATGAGATTTTAGAATTGCGAAATCAATTAAAAACTCATCGCCTTTACGAAAATTTAAAGACCATAGAGGACATAAAAATATTTATGGAAAGTCACGTATTTGCAGTATGGGATTTTATGTCTCTTTTAAAAAATCTTCAAATAAAACTCACTACCGTTGAAATACCATGGACCCCTCCAAAAAACCCTACCTTATCAAGATTTATAAATGAAATAGTTCACGGTGAAGAAAGTGACATTAATGAAATTGGGGTACCAAAAAGTCACTTTGAAATGTACTTGGATGCAATGTCGCAGACTAACGCAAATAAGGATGAAATAAATAAATTTATAAAACTTATTAAATCAGGTAATACTGTTCAATATTCGTTAAATGAAATAAAAATTGATAACAGGGTAGCAGATTTTGTTCGATTTTCATTTTCAATTATTGAAACAAACAAAACACATCTTATAGCTTCTGCTTTTACCTTTGGAAGAGAAGATGTAATTCCAAATATGTTTATAGAAATTCTTAAAAATTCCGATTCTGAAAACAAATCTTATAATAAACTAAGATATTATTTGGAGCGTCATATTGAATTAGATGGAGATGAGCATGGACCACTATCCCTTAAAATGATTGCAGAATTATGTAAAGAGGATGACCAAAGATGGAATGAAACACTAGTAGTAGCTAAGCAATCTTTAGAAATAAGAATTAAGCTTTGGGATGCAATTAATGATTTAATTTTAACTAAATAACTAAGATATAATACATTATATATTTAAAAAAAATATTTATTGTTTGATCAAAAAAGCGTGTATTAACATTACATTCGTTTATATTTACTAAATTAGTTTTTTATAACAGTTATTACCATCCACAAATAGTTGTGTGAAATATATTTTAATGATTAATACAAAAAATATAATACCCTATGTTTTCGATATGTTCCTCTCTGAAAAAATGCGAGGAAAAGCTGAAAATATAATTCTTAAATTGGCATTACTTAGTTTTTTTATTCATTTAGCGATCATCTATTTAATAAAATTTGATTTTCTAAATTTACCATTAAACTCAGAATTACTAACAAACCCTATATCAGCCGTTTATACACCCTTTTCATTTATTCTTATTTATGAAGTATATCTCTTAATTTATTATTTACCTAAATCTTTTACGACCTACATAACAAAACAATACGAAATAATAACACTAATTATTATTCGTAAATTATTTAAAGATTTGTCTGCTTTAGAAGTTTCTGCAAATTGGTTTGAGATAAAAGGAGACCTGCAATTCACCTATGATTTACTTGCTTCTCTTTTACTTTTTTATTTAATATTTTTATTTCAAAAACAAGGAAAACAAAAAGTAATACAGAAAACTAGTATTAAAGGTGTTATTGAAAAGTTTATTAAAAAGAAAAAATTAATTGCGGTAATATTAGTACCACTATTTTTTATTATGGCATTGTACACATTCATTGATTGGACTACTGGAATTTCTATTGCATCCAACAAATTACCGTCCTTTGAAAGTATTAATAATTTATTTTTTGATCAATTTTTTACAATACTAATTTTAGTCGATGTAGTACTCCTCTTAATCTCTTTCTTTTACACAGACCATTTTCATAAAATTATTAGAAACTCAGGATTTGTTATCTCTACAATCTTAATAAGAATGTCATTTGGAGTGACTGGATTAATAAGCACTATTTTAATTGTTGTGGCTGTTCTTTTTGGATTGGCAATAATAGTGATTCACAATAAATATGAAAAAAACTCAATACCAATAAGCATTAATTAATGTATCAATTTTGTTGGATAATATTTAGGTAACCAGGTTTTAAACACTTATTTTACTTAATTAAAATGTTAGCTACGTCTAAATAAATAGCAACTAAAAATAAATCATGAAAAATAAATACAAAATCTTAGTTTTAGTATCGGTTATCATTTTATTTGTTTTAAAGACGCAAGCACAATATACATTATTTGATCATGATGGTATTACCCGACAGTATATCTATTATGAACCTACAGAATTAAATGAACAACTGCCACTAGTATTCGTAATGCATGGCTTTACTGGAGACGCTAATGACATTAAAAACTACTCTAAGATGAATGATTTTGCAGATCAATATGGCTTTGCTGTTTGTTATCCTAGAGGAACTGTAGATTCTGGAGGAAATAGGTTTTGGAATGTAGGCTATGCATTTCATCAAAATGAAACCGTCAATGATGTTGGATTTTTAACCGAATTAGCAGTATATCTTCAAGATACTCATGCATTAAATCCTGATTATACCTTTGCAACTGGTATGTCAAATGGTGGCGAAATGTGTTATATGTTGGCTTGTCAAGCTTACGATACTTTCAAAGCAGTAGCTCCCGTAGCAGGAATGATTTTGCAAGTTATTTTAGATGAATGTGATGAAAGTCCTGCGATACCTATTTTTGAAATACATGGCTCACAAGATAACGTAACACCTTTATCTGGAGATCCAGATAATAACGATGGATGGGGGGCATATCCAAGCATTCAATTTACCATTAATTATTTTGCAGAAAAAAATGAATGTGCTACAGTGGTTAATGGATTAGTTCCCAATATAGATACTTCAGACAATAGCTTTATAGAAAGTGAAAAACATTTAAATGGTATCAACGAGAATGAAGTTTGGTATTATAAAGTTGTAGGTGGAGGACATGATTGGCCAGGTGCCTGGGGCAATATGGATATTGAAGCTGGACAAGAAGCTTGGTTGTTTTTTCAAAATTATATAGATGCTAATTTATTAAACAACAATTCTTTAACAATAGAAAAAAGTATCCATATTTTCCCAAATCCCAGCAATCAATCGATTCAAATCGAAACATTAGAAAATCTAGAAATCATAGAAATAAATCTTTATAATACTTTAGGGGTGAATCAAAAAATAAAACTAAGCGATAAAAACATGGATTTAAGCAATTTAAATTCTGGAACCTACATTTTAATGATCAAAACGTTAGAGGGTATCATCACAAAAAAGATAATAAGAAATTAAAAAATGATCCTTATAAATATGCTTATCAAAGAAAAAAAAAGAAATAATGAATAAATTTAATATTCTAATTATTGAAGACAATAATATAGTTGTAATGGGAATAAGAAAAATTTATAATAAACATTTCCCTGATGCAAATATTATTCATTCCGAAAATGGTTTAAAAGCACTTGAATTACTTTCAAAAATAAAAAATGATACAGACCTACCCACTTTTATATTATTAGATATAAATATGCATGTATTAAACGGTATTGAGTTTTTAGAAATTATAAATAAAGATAAAAGACTAAAAGAAATACCCGTAGTTATCCATACTACTAGTTCAAATATTGAAGATTACAATGCATGTCAATCATTAGGTGTAAGTAATTATTACGTCAAGGATATTGATTTTAGTATCTATAAAAATAATCTTATTACCATCGCAGATTATTGGTACAACTCATTTAAAAACAAAATATGAAAGGTTTTATTTTTACTAATTTTTTAGATTTTGTGGAAAAAAACAATGGCCTTAAAATGGTAGACAGCATGATTTCAGATTGTGATTTATCTTCTGATGGAATATATTCTGCTTTTCTTAGCTATGAATATAAGGAGTTAGTGACTCTTTTAACCTATGTATCTAAAAATACGAATATTAAACAAGAAGTTTTATTAGAAGAATTTGGTAGATTTGTGTTACCATACTTAATTGGAAAACATTCTTATATCGTCAAAAAATATTCAAATCCGATAGATTTACTTGCCGGCATAGAAAATCATATCCATATTGAAGTAAAAAAGTTATATGAAGATGCAGAATTACCAACATTTTCTGTTGCAGAAAAAACTAAAACTAGTTTAAGTCTTATTTATACATCTTCAAGAGGCTTAACCTATTTTGCCATTGGATTAATGAAAGAAACGTTAGATTTTTTCAAAGTTAAAGGTAAAATTGATATAGACCATGCTTACAACAATAATGGCAGCGTCAAGTTTCATGTAGAAATTTTAGATTAATTAAAAATAAATACTAAACTTAAAATTTATACCAATTTATCGTGTTAACTGAAAATGAAGAAATCCTAAGAAGAGCACTCGAAAGAGAGCGGAAAGCAAAAAAAATTGCTGAGGATATTATTGAGAATAGGATTCGTGAACTCTATGATGAAAACATTTCACTTTCTAATAACATAATTACCCAAGAAAAATTCCAAAAAAATCTTATTGATAACTTAGTTGATGCATTAATGGTTTTTGATTTTAAAATGAATATTATAAAAATCAATAAAGAAGCTTTAAAATTGCTAGGTACCACAAAAAATAAAGCGCCAACCAATTTAAATCAATTTAAACCAATTTATAGAGAAAAATTATTGAAGCTAATTTCATCACTAGAAATAGAAAAAGAAGAACACAATGCTTCATTTATATTTAATTTTATAAATAGAAAAAGACAATTAAAGTATGTAAATATTAAAACTAGCTTGCTATATACAGAAAAGAAAAAACCATATGCCTATCAAGCAATAATTAGAGATATTACCAAAGAACATTTAATAAATCTTGAATTAAAAGAACAACAGTATATTTTAAAAACTGAAAGTTTAATTTTAAAAGATTTGATAGCGTCTAATGATTTGTTTCAGAATGGTATGTCCCTTGTAAATCATATTGCTAATTATTTAGGAACAGATGACTGTGTGTTTTATGCAGTGATAGAAGACAAACTTATTCAAATTGCTGCAACAGGTGAAAAATTGAATCAAGACAAAAGCATCAAACAAGCTTTAAAGATAAATATTGGTGAGGGAATTGTAGGTGCTGTAGCTCTTTCTAAAAAAGGGATTATCACAAAAGATACTCGAACAAATAACAATTATATTATTGATGATCAAATCAGGCTTTCAGAAATTACTGTACCAATTATATTGGATGGTAAATTAATTGGAATAATAGATGCTGAACATTTTGAACCAAATTATTTTAAAAAAAAGCATTTAACTATTTTAACAAGAATTACTAATTTAATAGGGATTCAATTAAAAAACGCCTTGGTTATTCTTGAAAATAAAACAAAACAAAATGAATTAAAAAAAACACAAAGTAGATTAAAAACAATTTTTGAAAACGAACTTGATGCAAGAGTTATTGAGTCTGATAAAGGCTATATTGAAGAAGTTAATAGATCTTTCTTGAATTTATTCAATATTCCTTTATCAGAATCAGATCAATATAAAGGAGTGGATCCTATAATTATGCGCGAACACTTAAAATCATTTTTTATAAAAGAAGATATATTTTCAGATAGAATCGAAGAAATTATAAAAAATGAAAAAAATGTTTTAAATGAAATTCTTGAATTAAAAGATGGGAGAATATTGTCAAGAAATTTCACTCCAGTATTTATAGATGGAAAAAAAACAGCACAAATTTGGAATTATAGAGATATTACTTTAAAAATTAATTATGATAAAGGGTTAGAATTTCAAAGTACAAAATATAAAAGTATCATTCAAAACATGAATTTGGGCTTAATGGAGGTTGATAATAATGATATTATATTAAATATAAATAATGCTTTTGTTCAAATGTCTGGCTTTAGCTCTAAAGAACTTTTAGGTAGTGTGGCAATTGATACTCTATTAGGAGGATCAAAAAAGAACATGATGAGAGATAAAATTCAATTAAGAAAAGAGGGCGCAAAAGATCTTTATGAAATAGAGATGATCAATAAAAGTGGCGAAATAAGATACTGGTTAATTAGTGGTGCTCCTAATACCAATATAAATGGTGAAATCATAGGCTCTATAGGTATTCATTTAGATATTACAGATTTAAAATTACTAAATATTAAGGCGGATAAATTAATAAATGATTTAACGATAAGAAATGAAGAGTTATCGCATTATGCTCACGTTGTATCGCATGATTTAAAAACTCCTTTAAGGACAGTATCAACTTGTATTAACTGGATACTTGAGGACAATAAAGACAAGTTAGATGTAGAAAGTTTAGGCTATATAAAAAGTATTGAAGAAGCTATTAAAAATATGGATAAATTAATCACTAGTACATTACAATATTCAGAGATTAGAACTTCAATAAAAATAGCTGATAAACCAATAAAATTAAAACCTATTTTAGAATCAATTTTAAATTTTTTATTAAAAAATAAAAAAGATGATTTTAATTTCAACATATTAAAACCATTACCATCTATTAATTTAAATGAAGTAAAAGCAAGACAGGTGTTCCAAAATCTTATTGAAAACGCTTATAAATACCGAGATAAAAACAAAAAGAGTTTTATAAATATTGATTGGGAAGAAAACGATGATTATTACCAGTTTATGATCCAAGACAATGGGATTGGTATTGAAAAACAATATCATGAAATTATCTTTGAAGCCTTTAAAAAAATAAATAACCGCACTGATTCTAGTGGTATTGGATTATTCATTATAAAAAAAATAATTACCTCTTATGGTGGTAAAATATGGATTGAATCTGAAATAGGTATGGGCACAACATTTTATTTTACTATACTAAAATAATTAAATAACACCCATAAAAAAACTATAAAAATAAGCTGTTTTTTATCTTTGAACAGTAGCAATAATTTTAAAGATGACTTGATTTAATTTCAGTAATTGGAAATTAATGATTTTAATTTTTGCTGAAATGGTAGAAGATGTAAGTAATCCAGCATTTAAATTATTCCTTGCTAAACAACAATTTTTATTGTTATTCAGTTTTTTTTTAGTGATGAATGTTATGAAATTTATTATTAATTGGATTGTTTTTCTTTAGAAGATAAAAACACAACGATAGCCTTAAGTTCATCTTTTGATAAAGAGCCTCCATAAGCAGGCATGTTTTCTGCTCCATTAACAATTCGAATAACCATTTGATCTTTGGTCAATCGATTTTGTACATTTGTCAATTCAGGTCCACGAATACCCCCTTGATTTCCTATTCTGTGACAGTATATACAGCCTACAGTATTAAAAAGTTCAATACCTTTTTTTATTTCAGTCGAAGCATCTGGAACTGTTGTATATTCAGATAAAGGTTTCGCATTAAAGCGAGGAGACCAAGGTTCTTGTATTCCAACATACCATAATGAACTAATGCTTAAAATTATAAAAACGACTCCAGCAATTGCCCAAGGTCTTCGTAAAGGACTACGTTCCCCTTTATTCGATAAAAAGGGTATCGAAAATAATAGCACACCACCAAGCAAAGGACCTAAAAACATGACATAGGATTCAATTTCACGAGGCATTAATGCAAAAAGAGCGAAAATCCATGTAAAATACCAATCGGGTTTAGGATTTGAATTCACATTGGTTAAATCTGGTTTTGATGATAATTCTGGTGCTCCGATAAACCATGCTAAACATACTATAAAAATTAATACGAATGCACTAAAAATGGCGTCTCGCCAAATAGCATCGGGAAAAAAAGGAACCCCCTTTTTTATAAGCATGTCCTCATACCATTTTTTATAAGTTTTTGGATTAACCAATCTTCCCACTTTTGGTGGTTCAGAAATACCATTTCTAAATACCAAATACAAGTGGTATCCTACAAATAAAAATAACAAAGCAGGAAATAAAAATACATGCATTGCAAAAAATCGATTCAATGTTTCGCCACCAATAGTATCACCACCTAATAAAAAATAAGCCAATGAATCTCCTATAAGTGGTATTCTTCCCATTTGTTCAGCGGCAACTATGGCAGACCAAACACCGTTATTATCCCAACGTAATAACTGACCTGTAAATGCCATGACAATTGTAATTACCATTAAAACTACACCAGTTATCCAGCTCATTTCACGTGGATACTTATAAGCTGCATTTAAATAAACGCGTATCATGTGCATTCCCATTAAAAACACCATACCAGAAGCTCCCCAATTATGCAAACCCCTAATAAAGCTACCCATAAAAGCTTGGTTTTCTATGTACTGCAATGATTGATAGGCTACATCTACCGATGGTTGATATAAAAAACCTAAAGCAATCCCTGTTATGACTTGTAGAATAAAACAAAACAAAGTTGCACTTCCCCAAACATAATTCCATGTGGATTCTGGTGGTACCAAATGTGTTGTCAATGGTTTTAATAAATCACTGAATCCCCCCCGGTCATCTAACCAACATCCTATATTTTTTAGTATTTTTTTCATAAGAATTAAATATTATAGAAATTATCCGATTTTTAAGCTAGCAATATTCATTTCGTTTATTTTATAAAAAGCCATCGGGTATTCGAATCTTATATATTGGTTATTGGAATTGCTTGAGTTTCTATTTCAACTTGATTATTCACTATGCGTATTGGATAGGTATGTAAGCCTCTTGGTGGCGGTCCAGCTGCTCTTGAACCGTCTTTATAGTAAACACCTCCATGACAAGGACACATAAATAATTCTGGTTTTTCTTCCCATCTCACAGGACATCCTAAATGAGCACAATTCACAGAAAAAGCTGTTAATTTATTGTTTTCTTCCCTTCGGACATATGCAGCAGAATACGCTATTTCTCCACTCCATTTATAAGGTGAAGCATTTTCAAAAGATACCATTTTTGTTTTGCCTTCTTCAAAGTCAATTAGACCACCAACATTTCGCCAAGATGTATCTTTTTTTCTAGTTACGGGATCTAGCATAGCGGTAATTAATGGAAAAGCCAAAACTGTCCCTATAAAACCACCAATTGCAATAGTAATCTTTGTTAAAAAACTTCTTCTGTTAACTGCTTCTAATTTTGAGTCAGTTGTTTTTTGTTCCTCGCAATTACAACTCATCTTTCTCTTTTTTTGATAGTTCTTTATAAATCTCCGTTATCCATCCTGTAATAGCTATTCCAAAAAGAATAAATCCAATTCCAGTGACGATCCACGATGTTAATATACCCCAAAATATTAGTACAACTCCTAAAGCCAAAAAGAATGGCCAGTAGGTTGGTTTTGGAAGTTCTTCTGGTTGTGCTTTATAGGTGTTTTTTTTTGTCATACTGTTTTATTTATCTGAAATACTTGTATTTAACTGTTGTATTTCATCCATTACAGGATTGTCATCATACCAATGAAAAAGTATTTCTACTGAAGAAATAACATACAATATACAACTAGGAACCCACATCATTAGTCCTGCTATTTCTTGATCGGTTCTCACAGACATCGGTAATGGGTTTCTAAAACTTGCAAAAATTGGAATCGCTTCCGCCATAGAAGTTGAAGATGCCATAAATGTAACATAGAGTCCTAAAATAGAGCAACTAATACATGCCGTAAATAAATACATGACACTTTTAACTGGGTGTAAACGTTTATTTTTATTGGGATGAAAAACTGGTAAAGTCATCAGAAATCCAGCTAAAAATAATAAGGTATAAATGGATACCTCGGGTATTTGTAAAAGGAAACTGTTTTTGGGTATATTGATACCACAAATAACTAATCCGTATTTAGAAGACATGATTGCTGCACTTAAAAAATGTCCTAACCACATCACTAAAGCACCAATAACCCAAATTAGTATAAAATATTTTTTTGGCTGATTAAATACTCCAAGTTTATTAAAAAACTTATTATCGATTGATTTTAAAGGTAATGATTTTATTATTAAAATAGGTGAAACCATTAATAGTACAATATGCTTCAACATACTTATGCTATGAAGTCCATAATTGGTCAAATTTGAAATAGGAGATCCTAAAACTAAATACATCAATACCATAGCGGTACAAAACAATACTTTTTGAATGCTAGTCGTTTTAAATAGCAATAAATAAGTTAGTATAAATACTATTAAAAATAAGAATCCTATAAATGACCAATTGTAAGGGTTTGAAAAATAATCTATTGCGCTCATAATAATGGTGTTATATAGACAAAATAAAAAACGAATAACCAAACAATATCTACAAAATGCCAGTATATATCTACTCCATTAATACCAGAAAAAGCAACCTTTTTTAACTTTCCAAAAGACATCGCAAAAAGAATCCCCAAAGCAATAATTCCTAAAATAACATGCAAACCATGGAAGCCAGTAAGTGTAAAAAAACTAGATCCAAATATGTCTTTTTCTAATGTTATTTGTTTTTGATACAAACCGATATATTCAGTTACTTGACCAAGCATAAAAACAACACCAAATAGAATGGTTAAAGCCATCCATAGTTTAAAGTTGGTATATTTTTTTTTCAGTAATGCTTTTTTACTAAATAATAAGGTAAAGCTACTTGCGATTAAAAATAGTGTAAAAATTCCTGCTCTAAATGCGTCTAAATGTTTTGCTACTGTATCCGTCGCATCCGAGAAATTTCGATAATAGACATAAGCAATGATAAGCGCTATAAAAAAGAATGTTTCTGAAAAAATAAAAAATATCATCAATAATTTTCCTTTATCTCTATGCATCAGTTTAGTTTTTTATCAGGATTATCAGGGTTGTTTAAATCCCATAGAGGTCTTCTGCTGTGTACTTGAGGAATTTCATCAAAATTCTTTAGTTCTGGAGGAGAAGGTGTTGACCATTCCAAGGTCCAAGCATCCCAAGGATTTGCAACTGCTGTTCTTGGTTTTTTTAAGGTCTTATAAATATTCCAAAAGAAAATAGCCATACCAACAAACATAAATATAGCTCCAATCGATGAAAATATATTTAATACTTTCCAATAGAGTAAATCAGGATAGGTGTAAATACGTCTTGGCATTCCTAAAATTCCTAAAATATGTTGTAAAAAGAAGGTTAAATTAAATCCTAAAACGAATAACCAAAAATGCCATTTACCCAATTTAGTAGATAGCATTCTACCACTTATTTTAGGAAACCAATAATAAATTCCAGCAAAAATACCAAAGAGACTCCCTCCCAAAAATACGTAGTGTAAATGTGCCACCAAATAATAGGTATCTGTTAGCTGCCAATCTATAGGTACAATAGCAAAAGAAATACCACTTAATCCTCCAAAGGTAAAATCGACTAAAAAAGCAATTGCAAACAACATTGGTATAGATAATGAAATACTCCCTTTGTGCATAGTTCCAACCCAGTTAATAACTTTTAAACCCGTTGGTATTCCTATGAGCATACTACTTATCGCGAAAAAACCATTAACTGCATTTGAAAGACCAACCGAAAACATGTGGTGTGCCCATACGCTATAAGACAAAAGTCCAATGGCAACAGAGGAAGAAGCCACGAATTTATACCCATAAATAGGTTTTCTTGAAAAGACAGGAATGACCTCTGAAATTATCCCAAAAGCTGGTAATGCCAAAATATAAACTTCGGGATGTCCAAATGCCCAAAAAAAGTGTTGCCATAAAATTGCAGAACCCCCAGTAGAAGGAATAAAGAAATGGGCATCAAACTGTCTATCAATTAACATCATAAACAAACCTGCATTTAGTAATGGAAATGCCGCTAACATCAAAAATGCATTAACCAACATCATCCACACAAATAGCGGTAGCATATTTAATTTAATATCTGGTGATCTTAGAGTAAGTATGGTGGTTATAAAATTAAGTCCAGCACCAATACTTCCAATCCCAGTTAATATTAAGCCCACCAAAAAATAATCAACACCGTTGGTAGAAGAGTAATTGTTTTCACTTAAAGGTGCATAATTAAACCATCCCGCATTTGGCGCACCACCTGCAAAAAAACTAAAATATAATAGCATTCCACCTAAACAAGTCATCCATAAACTAAAGGCGTTAAGACGTGGAAATGCCATTTCATTAGCACCAATCATTAATGGGATTAGATAGGTAGCTAGGCCTACCATCGCAGGCATTAAAACCAAAAATATCATGGTTGTTCCATGCATAGTAAATATTTGGTTATAGAGTTCTGGAGAAATCAAATCGTTATCTGGCAATGCCAATTGTGCACGAATGGCCATGGCTTCTAATCCACCTATAACAAAGAAAAATAATGCCAACCATAAATAAATAATACCCAACTGCTTATGATCTGTAGAAGCAATCCATAATAATTTACCCCGTCCTGTTTTTAAGGATGGTAATGGCTCTTTATCTTCTGGTATGTTTATGAATAAACTCATTTTAAATAATTTAAATATGCAACCAAAGCATCAACTTCTGATTCCGATAAAATAAAGTTTGGCATTTTTGCTCCCGATTTTACGTCTTGCGGATTTGTTAGCCATGCCCTTAAATTTTTTTCATTATTGACTTTCATATCAGCTAGAAAACGTTTTCGACTGGCAAAGTGAGTCAAATTTGGACCAATATTTTCTTTAAAATCAGTTCCATTTATAGCATGACAATTGGTACAGGTTTTTGTTTCAAATAATTTTTTCCCTTTTAAAAATTCTTTGGTATTGGTAGTTGCAACAGGCCTTAATTGTTTTTGTTCCCATAGTTCGAATGCTTCAGGATTTAGAGCGGTAACTCTAATTCTCATGCGAGCGTGTTGTACTCCACAAAACTCACTACAAGCTCCTAAATATTCTCCTTCTTTATCTGCATAAAACCACATATAATTATCCCTGCCTGGCATCATATCCATTTTTCTACCCAATTCAGGAACCCACCAACTATGTATTACATCTGCTGAATTTAATTTTAAAAGAATTTTTTTACCGGTAGGAATATAAATTTGATTTGAGGTTATTACACCACTATTTGGATATTTTGCTTCCCACCACCATTGGTGTCCTGTTATTTCTAAAAATGGTTGGGGATTTTCAGGTATTGTTTGCACTTTTCCCATAGTAACTATGGTTAAATAAACAAACACTCCTGTAATAATAGTAACTAAAGTTGCCAAAGAATACTCAACATTTCCATTACCGACTTTTTGAGAAGGTCTTTCAGGTCTTTTTTTAACTCCATATCGAAACAAATAAAAGAAAGTAAAAAAAACGACCAATAAAAAAATAATACTCGCTACTATAAGAAAGTAGACGAATAATTCATCGATTAAATCAACATCGGTTATTTTTAAAAAATAATAGTTTGGCACTAATAAATTTAATCTTTATTTTAGGTTAATTAAGAACAATTTGTCGATAAATTTAATGTATATTAAAATTTCATAATAGTTCTTTAAATACATATTTATGTTCTCCTTTATTTCACATAATTACCAAAGTTAATAATTTTAGTAACAAAAGCATCCTAAACATTAGAAAAAGAGAAAAGAAATCCTGTTCCATATGGTTATTGTTGTAAGGCAATATAAGAACACTAAAAAAATAAATATAAAATCATTATTTATAAAGTAATCTACTATCAACAAGATTTGCTACCTACATAAAAAAATAGGAAACAAATTTTACACAAAAACTCTTGTATTTTTAAACAATTTTTTAGTCTTTTTTAAAACTAACCATATTTCTCTTGAATTCTATTATTCAAAACACAAGCTTCTTTTAAATTCTTGTAAAGTATAAATTTTCAATATTCGTAATATCTTTAGCAATATTCATTTATAAGTTATAGAAACGATTTGGATAGATCAGGAAATAAAAATTACATGATTCTTTCCTTTGATTTGAGCTCGTTAAAAAACGCTAATTTGTATAATAAAAATTTAAACATTACATTTGAGAAAACAACTTTCACTTTGAGTTTAATTTTTCTAACATATGGAATTTCTTTTATTATGCTTCTAAAGAAGGATAGAAATAAGACATATTTCTTTTTTGCATTGGCTACAATTGCCAGTTTATGCATGTTTTTCTATCATGCAACATCACCTTTAAATTTAAATTTCTAAGAAAATGAAAATTGCAAAGTATTTTAATAGTGCTTGTATACTCTTAATCTGTATTATTTTAGTCTCAGCGCTGTATTTTCAATTTGGTCTCCATGAAGAACCTTGTCCACTATGCCTTTTACAGCGTATGGCAATGATGGGAGTAATTCTAGGTCTTTCTTTAAACATATATTTTGGATTTGATGCAAATCATTTTAGTATAGTTATCATATCATCACTAATAGGTGCTTTGTTTTCAGTTAGGCAAATAATGCTTCACATTTGTCCAGTGGCAGCTGGAGAAAGTACCGGATATGGATCCCCTATTTTTGGTATGCATTTATATTCTTGGGGAGTCCTAATTTTTATGTCAAGTATTTTGGGTTCCGCCTTGTTCTTATTTTCTGGTGATAGATTTAAACCTGGAATAAACCACTCGATACTCAAATTTGAAAAATATGTGGTATACCTCGCTATTTTGGTAGTTTTCGTAAATGTGGTTGCAGCATTTTTCGAATGTCAGTTTGGACCTTGTTGTGAAAACGGTCCCTGCGTATAAATCTCTTTATAAATTTTGATTCACTCAAGAGACTCTTGTAAATAAAAAGTTTACACTAATCATTCTACATAACACACATTTAAATAGGATTATTTAATACAACAAGTCCCTATTTAGGTTTACGATTAAAAACAAATTAGAACTATAAAAGTACCGTCAATGAAAAACAAAATAATACTAAATTATATAAATAAGGTATTAGAAAACATGCCAAAAAATTGGTTGAATTTAACCACGCATCGGCTTGATATCTATGATGAAAAATTAGCTAAAACTCAATTTTTAAAACAATTTGAAGTCTTATTTAATGCGAAGAACTCTGAAGCATTATCGCTTGATGAATTACCTACTGCTTATGACTATATTCGATTAGGACATCCATTATCCTGCCTAGTAGAATGGGTAATTGCTCACTTAAATAATACAAACCCAAATAATGTAATCAGTTTTTCTTCAAAAACAGCTTCTATATTAGCCATTCTAAGAAAAAATTTATTCGCTAATAAAAATACCCAAATTATTTACACAGGTAAATTACCAGATTTTTTTAATGCGGAACTACTAAGACGCATTTATGGCTATAAATTTGATTTACTTAAGGTTGAAAATACTTCAGCCATTTCAAAGTTTAACGGAAGTACCATTTTTATTTCACAAAAGGAGGACATATTTAATTTCGATCTAAGATCAACTATTGACTTTTCTATTAATATTCATACACTCTTGGGAAGTATTTTAGTCGTAAACGGAGAACACAATGAATCTTATATTTCAGATATACAACATGTTAGAAGAAGAGAAACCATTGCAATGACACCTGCAAATTCTTTAGCTGCCTTAAAGTTTCTAATTGAGCCCTCTTCAGTTCATGCCACCAAAAATAAAAAAGAAACATCCAAAACATTGGTCTTAGATTCAATTAAGGCTATTACAGGCACAAATACAAAGGCACTGGTTGGTTCAAGCGGACTGTCTATCCAATATGCGATTTTAATGGGGCTAATTCATGATGCGTTAGAAAACCACAAAGGAAAAGCTATCAAAATTGTAGTTCCTCCAAATTGTTATGGTGGAACTAATGATCAAGCAAGACGAGTTGCTGCTTGCATTAAAAATGTTGAAATTTTGGATTTACCAGTTGATGGTGAGCACGATATGGTGGAGAGTATTGATCAAGTTTTAAATAAAATTGCTAATGAAAATGGAATCCCTTTCATCATCGCTGAAATTCCAACAAACCCAAGAGTTGAAGTTCCAAATCTTAAAAAATTAAGAGATGTTTTAACTGAAGTCCGTAAATCTGTAACCGGTGACATTGCTATTGATCCCATTTTTATTTTAGATCAAACATTTTGTCCTAATGTGCATTTTTTAGGGGAAGGTGAAATACTATCAACGGTTAGAACCATTTCATTTGCTAGTGGGTCGAAATTCCCAAGTGGTGGCAAATGTACTGCTGGCTATTGCATAGGAAACACAAAAACGAATACTCTGATGGAGAAAATAGAATTGCACCTAACACTTTGCGATAACGAGGCAACAGCACTTCAATATAAAATATTAGCAAACCAAATGCCTTCAATGAATCAAAGAATTCAAGACGCTTATATCAACACTCGTAAGTTTGTAAACTTTATCAGTGATAAATTACCAGAAGCAAGAATAAATTTTGTTTCCGAAGCGTTGGCAAAAAAAGGATTTATGCCTTCTGTATTTTCATTAGATCTACCTACCAAAGGGAATACTGATAAAGAAAGAGAAACTTATAGAAGAGAGTTAAATTTAAGATTAATCAACTTAATGATTACTAAAATACCCAACGAAAGTAAGTATTGTGTAAGCTATGGACAGTTAAATGGATGTTATTGGACAATCCCAGCAACATCTACTCAAGGTACAACCAAAGAAGGTGACAAAGATTACATTGCACGTGTTTCACTTTCTCCAAATATGGATTTAGCGCTTCATAAAAAAGTATTTTTAGATTTTGTTAAAGATATTTAATATCGTATGTTATTGATAGTAAGATGTGATAATTTTAAAATTAATAAAAATGTAATAATGTGAAAAATAACATTAGTATATTAGGATGTGGCTGGCTTGGTCTTCCACTAGCATTGACGTTAAAAGAAAATGGTTATTCAATAAAAGGATCAACTACTTCGGAAATTAAGGTCAAACTATTAAATAATTACGGAGTACAACCATTTATTATTGATTTAAGTAATCGAGAGAGTGAATTTGAAGAGTTCTTAAATTCGGAAGTTTTAATTATTGCAATCCCATCAAAAAATATAGTCGGCTTTAAAAATCTAATTTCTCACATCGAAAATTCAAAGATAAAAAACATTCTATTTATAAGCTCCACTTCTGTATATCCAAATAGCAACTCAATAGTCACTGAAGAACACCTCATTAACAAAACACCCCTTTCAGAAATAGAACTGCTATTTAAAACTAATGCAAATTTTAAATCGACTATTTTGCGATTTGGAGGTCTAATCGGTTATGACCGAAAACCAGGGAATTTCTTTAAAAATGGAAAAGCAATTAATTATCCAGATGCTTTTATAAACCTTATTCATAGAGATGATTGTATTCAAATTATCAAAGAATTAATTACAAAAAATGTTTGGAATAAAACCTTAAATGCCTGTGCTGATACCCACCCCAAAAAAAGAGATTTTTATACAAAAGAATTTAAAAAAGAAGGTCGTAATAATCCAACTTTTAAAGAATTTTTTCCTAATAAATATAAAATAATTAATAGCGATCTATTAAAATCAATTTTGAATTATAATTTTATACATTCCGATTTAATGCACTATTAAATAAAAAAACCTCCAATAAATTTAAGGCTTTTTTAATCTTATTATTGGTACTAATTAGGCGTTTCCTTTCTTAATTAAGTTCAGTGCTGACCCTTCATTATACCATTCAATTTGTGAATCGTTATAGGTATGATTTGTAATTATAATATCTTTACTTCCATCGCTGTGAACCACTTCAATAGTTAAAGGTTTTCCTGGAGCAAATTCATTCAAATCTAAAAAGTTAAAAGTATCATCCTCTTGAATTAAATCATAATCGCTTTCATTAGCAAATGTCAATCCTAACATACCTTGCTTCTTCAAGTTTGTTTCATGGATTCTAGCAAAAGATTTTACCAATACTACAGCAACTCCCAAATGACGTGGCTCCATAGCAGCGTGTTCTCTTGAAGATCCTTCACCATAATTATGATCACCAACTACAATCGTTAATACTCCAGCGTCTTTATATGACCTTTGTGTTTTTGGGACGGAATCGTATTCTCCATCTAATTGACTTTTAACAAAGTTTGTTTTCATATTGAAAGCATTAACTGCTCCAATTAGACAATTGTTTGAGATATTATCTAAATGACCTCTAAAACGTAACCAAGGTCCAGCCATAGAAATATGATCTGTTGTACATTTTCCAAAAGCTTTAATTAATAATTTTGCACCCTCTATTTTATTTCCTAGAGGAACAAAAGGACTTAATAATTGTAAACGCTCAGAACTTTCATTAACTGATATCTGAACATGACTTCCATCTAATTCTGGTGCCAAATATCCATTATCTTTTACTTCAAAACCTTTTGGAGGTAACTCCCACCCTGTTGGCTCCTCAAACATTACTTCTTTACCATTTTCATTTATTAATGAATCCTTTAATGGATTAAAATCTAAACGACCTGCTATTGCAATTGCCGCAGTTATCTCAGGTGAAGCTACAAAAGCATGAGTATTAGGGTTTCCATCTGCACGCTTAGCAAAGTTTCTATTAAAAGAATGTATAATACTATTCTTTGGTGCATTTTTAGGATTATTATATCTTGCCCATTGTCCAATACAAGGTCCACATGCATTGGTAAATAGTTTAGCATTTAAATTTTCGAAAACCTCAAGGATTCCATCTCGCTCTGCTGTATAACGAACTTGCTCAGAACCAGGATTAATTCCTAATTCAGCTTTCATTTTTATTCCTTTATCTAAAGCTTGTTGAGCTATAGATGATGCTCGAGATAAATCTTCGTAAGAAGAATTGGTACAAGAACCAATTAATCCCCATTCAACATTTAAAGGCCAGTCATTAGCAGTAGCTCTTTCTGTCATTTGTTCACCTACTTGAGTGGATAAATCTGGAGTAAAAGGTCCGTTTATTAAAGGTCCTAATTCAGATAAATTTATTTCAATAACTTGATCAAAATAACTTTCAGGATCTGCATAAACTTCAGCGTCTCCAGTGAGGTAATCTTTTACTTTATTCGCAGCATCAGCAACATCTTCCCGATCCGTTGCTCTTAAATAACGTTCCATAGAATCATCATATCCAAAAGTAGAAGTAGTAGCTCCTATTTCAGCTCCCATATTACAAATAGTACCCTTTCCAGTACATGACAAAGAAATAGCTCCATCTCCAAAATATTCTACAATAGCTCCGGTACCACCTTTGGCACTGACAATACCTGCTACCTTTAATATCACATCTTTTGGTGATGTCCATCCAGAGACTTTCCCTGTTAATTTTACACCGATTAACTTAGGGAATTTAAGTTCCCAAGCCATCCCTGCCATTACATCAACTGCATCTGCTCCACCAACACCAATTGCAACCATTCCTAGGCCACCAGCATTAACAGTATGAGAATCAGTTCCAATCATCATTCCACCAGGAAATGCATAATTTTCTAATACAACTTGGTGAATAATACCAGCACCGGGTTTCCAAAATCCAATCCCATATTTATTTGAAACAGATTCTAAAAAATTAAAAACTTCGCTACTAACACTATTTGCGTTTTTTAAATCGGTTGCGGCTCCATCCTTTGCTTGAATTAGGTGATCACAGTGAACGGTTGTTGGAACAGCAACTTGACTTTTACCAGCTTGCATGAACTGTAATAATGCCATTTGAGCTGTAGCATCTTGACAAGCGATGCGATCTGGTGCGAAATCTACATAATCATTACCTCTAATAAATGCTTTAGTTGCATTTCCATCCCAAAGGTGAGAGTATAATATTTTTTCTGAAAGCGTCAATGACTTTCCAGTTATCTCACGAGCTTTATCTACTCTCTTTACCATTTGAGAATAGACTTTTTTAATCATATCAATGTCGAATGCCATATTTTTATTTTTATAATTTTAGGAAGTTAGTTTATTTTTTTTTTAAATAAACTTTTGCAAAACTACAAAATTTAAAGAATATTAACAAATAATGAAGAAAATGTTGAATTTAGTGAATATAGTTTATCAATTATTTGATTTTAATAAATATTTATTACAAAAATATGATTTTTATAGGTTTATTTTACGAATTACATAAATTATACGTCAAAATAGAGATCTAATTATATCTTCAATACTTAAACCTTCAGCTTCTGCCTTATAATTTTTAATCAGTCTATGGCGAAGAATACCGATGGCAACTTTTTGAATATCCTCTATATCTGGTGAAAATTTTCCATGCATTACGGCATGTGTTTTTGCGCTTAAGATTAAATTTTGGGACGCTCTTGGTCCCGCTCCCCAATCTATATACTTTTTTACAATTTCTGGAGCAGTAGAACATGCAGGTCTTGTTTTACTCACTAGGGTTACCGCATATTCGATAACATTATCCGCGACAGGTATTTTTTGGATTAATTCTTGATATTTTATAATTTCTTCAGCAGTAAATAGTGCATTGATCTCTGGCTTAGCTCCTACTGTTGTAGTTTTCACAATATCAACTTCTTCATTAAAAGAAGGATATTTTAGATTAACAGCAAACATAAAGCGATCTAATTGTGCCTCTGGTAGGGGATAAGTTCCTTCCTGCTCAATCGGATTTTGTGTGGCTAATACAAAATAAGGCTTGTCTAATTTATAAGTGTGACCAGCAATTGTCACTGACTTTTCTTGCATAGCTTCTAACAAAGCAGCTTGCGTTTTTGGTGGAGTTCTATTAATTTCATCTGCCAAAATAATATTAGAAAAAACGGGGCCTTTAATAAATTTAAAATGTCTGTTTTCGTCTAATAATTCTGATCCTAAAATATCGCTAGGCATTAAATCTGGAGTAAACTGAATGCGTTTAAAATTTAATCCTAAAGCATTGGCAACAGTATGAACTAATAAGGTCTTTGCTAATCCTGGAACTCCTATTAATAACGTATGTCCTCCTGAAAATATTGAAATTAATACCTGTTCAACAACTTCGTCCTGTCCAACGATTATTTTTTTAATCTCTTTTCTTAACTCATTATATTTTGTGACGAGCTGTTTTATTGCTATAACATCTGACATACTAATTTTCTTTTTTTACCCAATTATTAGTAAAATCACAATCTTTATAATCTGAGTTAACTTTAATGTATGTCTCTTTGATCTTTTCTTCTTGCCAATCTTCAATCGCTCTTAATTGTTTTTCTTTAAGAGCAAGTTCATGAACCTTCTCATAATCCATAACATAATTGGCAACATGTTCGTCATATCTTGCAGTAACTGTTAATATTTTAAATATTTTTTTTCCTGTTCGATCTGTGTCTGTATAAACCTTAGTAACTTCTCCTTTTTTAATATTATAAATTTGGGCGCTTAACGTAGGATCCATTTTTGTTAATTCAAACCTTGTATCCAATGTTTGTGGGTTAACGAGTATCCCTCCATTATTTCTTGTTTCAAAATCATCGGAGTAAAGTTTTGCTGCTTCACTAAAAGATATTTTTTGATCAAGGATACTTTGACGAATTGTGTCCATTTTTTTTCGTGCAGCTTTAACAATAGTTTGAGAAACTTCTGGAAAAATAATAATATGCCGCACATCTACCTCCTGACCTCTTATTTTATCAACTTTTAATAAATGAAAACCAAATTCAGTTTCAAAAGGTTCACTCACTTCACCTTCTTGTAGTGAAAATGCCATATCTTTAAATTCCTTAGCCATAGGAGCATCTTTACGAACCCCTTCTATGAGACCTCCTTTAGTTCGAGTTCCATCTTTAGAATACAATACAGCTTTTGTTGCAAAAGACGATCCGTTATCTACGATATCAACTCTAATAACCTTAAGTCTATTTACTGCATCTTGCTTTGCTTTATCGGTAACTTCTGGTTCAATCACTATTTGAGCAACCTCTAATTCTGCGCCAAATATTGGTCTTTCATCAACAGGAATTGAAAAGAAAAATGTTCTTACTTCTTCAGGAGTTATTACAACATTTGACACAATGCTTTCCTGCATGCGCTCCGTAAGCCTAATCTCTTTTCTAGCTTTAAATAAATCAGCTCTTAATTCGGTTATATTAGATTTTCTATAATAGCTAACTACCTTCTCTTCACTTCCTACTTGTTCAATCATATAAGCCATAAGCTGATCAACTTCTGGTTCAATTTCTGCATCGGAAATCAATATACTGTCTTGAATAGCTTGATGAACATACAACTTATCCTCCATCAATTTCCCTATCATTTGGCAACGATCAATGGTGCTAATATCTACTCCATTTTGTTCAAATTCAAGGTAACTTTTATCTATATCAAATTCTAAAATCACAAAATCTCCAACGACCCCACTAACTCCTTCAGCTTTAAATTTTTTAAAATTAATTACGGTGTCAAGTTCAGTTTGCTTCTCAATGATTTCTGTATTTTCTGCAACACCATTACCGTCAACAACGACAATTTCTTGAGCTATTATTGGGGTTAACAAACTAATAAATAGTATTTGTAGAAAGCTAGTTTTCTGTAAAAAGTTCAAAATTTTTATTTTTAATTGCATCTATTGTAATCTCTTTTTCTATTTTCTTTAAAATTTCTTGCTTCCTTTTGTTTATTACAATTTGTTCTATTGTAGGTTTAACATAAGAAAGAGGAGCAATATCATTAGTTTTTAATACTGCTTCGATTTGCACCAAATATACTCCTAATGAATCTTGTAACTGTGTAAAATTAGTTTTTTTTAAAAGTTGATTATTGTTCTGTTTAAGCACTGGTAACACTCCTATTAATAGATCGTTTTTTATCCAAATTGAATCATTTAAATTAAACGCTTTAAACTTTATACTTAAATTAGTTAATTCGTTTTTATCAGTAGAATCAAATCGTTTAAATTTTTCTACTAATTCTTTAGTGTTTGAAAAATTTTCATCGATGTGAATATACCTTATCTTTAATAAATCATCATTTAATTTAAAATTTTCTTTGTTCTGATTATAAAATTTTTCAAGTTCTTCAATAGTTATTATACTATCTAGCCGTTTAGCAACTATTGAACCCTTATAAGCTTCGATATAAAGATCTGTTTTATATTGATTTACTAAATTATTATAAGCATCTTGTTTCTCTTGGGTTAAGTTTATTATTGACTGATCAATTAACAATTGTTTAGTAGCCCACCTATTAATAAAATTAGTAACTATTAATGTGCTATCATTTTTTGATGTATTTTCAAAAATTAAATTTTTAATGTCTTTTTGATATAAATAACTATCATTAACTCTAGCGATAGGTTTATCTAGATTGTCTTGATTTATATAATCACAAGAATACAAGACAATTAGGCTATTAATAGTTAAAAATATTTTATTCATTAATTATCCAATTCTTTTTTAATTTTTTTAAGAGATTTCTTATTTATTTCAACTTTGTATTTATCTCTTAGGCTTTGCATCCATCTTTTTTCTATTTCACTTTGGTAATTACTTAAAACAATTCCTCTAACATTTGTGAATTCTTTTGCAGAGGGTGCAATTATTTCTTTAACGTTTACAACGACACTAGAACTGTCTCTTTTATATATTTCTGAAATTCCTGTTTTAATTTTAAGACCTTTAGGAAGTTCATTTTGATCTATTTCATAGATACCACTTGTGATAATGACATTTACTTTACCATCGGCATTGAGCAGTTCTTTAATTTTCGTATTTTCCATTCCCTCAATTAATAATTCTTGAGCTTTTGTAGCGCTTTCATTATTAGTACTGGAAATAATATCTACATCAACTCTTTCCTTCCACATGTAATTATTTTTTGTAGCTGTATAATATTTCTCAAGGCCAATTGAGTCTGATTTTGCAGCTTGCCATATATTATTTTTCATTACGTCATAAACTAAAAGTCCATTTCTGTATTCATTAATAATAATTGCATACTCTTCATTCTCTAATTCTAATCTTTCTTTGTAATAATTTTTAAGTGCTTCATTCTTAAATACATCATACATATCTGATAATAACCTGTCCTTGTCAGAATATTTTTTTCCCAACCTTTGGTGATCTCTAATGTATTTGGCAAAGTCAGAAAACATAACCTCTTTGGTTCCTATAGTAAAAAGTACTTTATCGTCTTCAGAAGGAATAGGTGTATAAACCCACTTCTTTTTATAGATACTATCAGTTAAGTAGGCATTGAAATATGGCGAATAGTTTTGCCCCTCTTTATAACCATATTTAGCAATTATCTTATTACTTATTGTTTGTGTAACAAAATTTGCTCTAGCTCCAGTATTAATTTTCTTTTCTATTTCTGGTTTCTGTTCTTCAAAAGAAGGTATTGTGAATTTTTCGTTGAGCCTAATAATATGCCAACCAAAAGAACTTTTTATAGGAGCTAATATCTCTCCCTCATTTTTTATTGAATATGCTGCTTTCTCAAATTCTGGAGCTCTTAAATCTCCAGGGCCAAAAGTTTTTATTTTACCTCCAACTTTACCAGTACTTTTATCTTCTGAAAATTGTTTGGCAACATTTTCGAAGGATTCGCCTTGCATGATCATTGCATATAATTCATTAATTCTTTCTTCAGGGTTTTCTTCTATTTTATCCTTATTAGAAAAAATCATGATGTGAGAAACATTGATTTTTGGTTTTTTTAGTCTTCGGTCATTTATTTTGATAATATGATAACCAAAAGCAGTTCTTGTAATCTTAGATATCCCACCGATTTCTGTATTATAAGCTGCTGTTTCAAAAGGATATAACATTCCAAAAACAGTAAAATACCCTAACTTCCCTTTAGTTTTTTTTGCACCTGGTTCTTCAGAATAATTAACAACTAAGGTTTCAAAATCTTCTCCACTAACTGCTTTATCATAAGCAATTTTAATTTTATTATATGCAATTAGTGTGTCTTTAGGAAGCGCATTAAAATTGACTAAAACTAAAATATGATCAGCATTTATTTCTTCTTTTCCTCTTTCATAAGCTTCATCTAATAATTGAGACGCAATTCTTTTATCAAAGATATATTTTTTTGAAAGTTGATCTTCATATTTTTCAAATTCCTTTATATACGTTTCATTTTTATCTAAATTTTGTTTGTAAGCTTCTGTAATCTTTAATTTATAATCTATAAATAAACCTAAATATCCATCAACATTTTTTTGAGATTCTTCAATAACTAAATCAAGATTTTTATTAAAAACTTGTTTAAATTCTGAAGAATAAACAGGTTCTTCATCAATAGTTAACAAAACATCATTTTTCTTTTGTGATATTCCAGTAAAATAAGTTGTTAAAAGCAATAGTAAAAGTAAATTTATTTTATTCATTTTTATAGATTATAGTGAGAATTAAAACGGCTCAAATGTAATAAAAATATAGCTTTAAGCAAATAGCTTTTTGTTAAGCTTTACTTAAGAATTAGCTATTTTATTGGTTTTATTTTTCTTTAACTTGTATATTCGCAAAAATCTAAAAACACATTATGAAGAAATTAAGTATTTTATCAGTTATTGCAATTATTTTCTGCATTCAATTAAATGCACAATCAAAAGTAGGAACTGTTGATGTTGAGTATATCATATCTAATATGCCAGAATTAGAACAAGTAAGAACAGATGTAACTTCCTACAATGATGACTTAGAAAGTCAATCTAAATTAAAAATAAACACATTCCAAACATTGGTAGATTCATATCAACAAAACGAAAGTACTTATTCTGAAGCCATTAAAAAAGAAAAACAAAGTGAAATAATTGCTCTAGAAAATGAAATTAAACAATTTCAACAAAATTCTAATAAGTTAATTCAACTCAAGCAAGATGAATTAATTCAGCCTCTTTATCAAATAATTGGTGATGCTTTAAATGCAGTTTCTAAAGAGGAGAAATTTACACAAGTGTTTACGATTAATAACAATATCGTATACTTAGACCCTAAAATGGATCTTACTATTAAAGTGATGAAAAAAATGGGATTACCGATTCCTCAAGAATAAAAGTATCTTTATTTATCTCGAATAATTAGGGGCCTCCTTTGTAATTGTAACATTATGTGGGTGGCTTTCTTTTATTCCAGAAGCTGTAATTTTTATAAATTTAGCAGAATCCTTTAACACTTCAATATCCTTTGCTCCACAATAACCCATTCCGGCTCTGAGTCCTCCAATAAATTGAGTCATACTTTCTAATAGCTCTCCTTTATAAGGAACCCTACCTACAATACCTTCAGGAACAAGCTTCTTGAGGTCATCCTCAATATCTTGGAAATATCGATCTTTAGAACCTTGTTTCATTGCTTCCACTGAACCCATTCCCCGATATGATTTAAATTTTCTTCCTTCGTAGATGATTGTTTCGCCTGGCGATTCTTTAGTACCCGCTAATAATGAACCTAACATCACACAATCTGCTCCTGCAGCTATTGCCTTAACAATATCACCTGTATATCGAACACCTCCATCTGCTATAACAGGAACTCCAGTTCCTTTTAAGGCAGCAGCTACCTCTAAAACTGCAGAAAATTGGGGAAAACCAACTCCAGCAATAATACGTGTAGTACAAATGGACCCTGGACCAATACCAACTTTAACTGCGTCTGCTCCTGCAGCTACTAAATATTTTGCAGCTTCAGCAGTTGCAATATTTCCAACCACAACATCCAAATCAGGAAATTGTTTTTTAATTTTTTTTAATACAACGACTACTCCTTTTGTATGACCGTGTGCGGTATCAATGATTACTGCATCTACTTGAGCATTTACTAATGCTTGTGTTCGTTCAACTGCATCTGCAGTAACACCAATTGCTGCTGCAACTCTTAACCTTCCAAAACTATCTTTATTTGCAATTGGTTTTTGAGTAACTTTTGTAATATCTCTAAATGTGATTAAACCTAATAAAACATTATCTTTACTGACAACAGGAAGTTTTTCAATTTTATTTTTTTGTAATATGATTTCTGCTTCTGCTAAGGAAGTACCTTTACTTACAGTAACTAAATTTTCAGAAGTCATAACCTCTGTCAATGGTTTCTTATAATTTTTTTCAAAACGCAAATCTCTATTAGTTACAATCCCTATTAATTTTTTTTGTTCGTCAATAATTGGAATTCCTCCAATGCCATATTCACGCATTGTACTTTGAGCATCTCCAATTGTCGCAGTTTCAGGAAGTGTAACTGGATCGATAATCATACCACTCTCTGATCTTTTTACTTTTCTAACCTCAGCAGCTTGGTCTTTAATACTCATGTTTTTATGAAGTACTCCTATCCCACCTTCGCGAGCAATTGCCATTGCCATCGCACTTTCCGTAACGGTATCCATGGCAGCTGACAATACAGGTACATTTAAACTAATATTTCGAGTAAACTTGGTACTTATTGATACTTCGCGAGGTAAAACTTCTGAGTAAGCAGGCACTAACAATACATCATCGTATGTTAATCCTTCCCCTAAAATCTTGTTATTGTGTGCGGTCATTGCAATTAAAATTATTTTCAGTTTGAAGAAATGGTCACTAATTAATTGCATGCAAATCTACTAAAAATAGTTGACTTTTTCTCTTTTTTTAACAATTGTAATAAAACAGAAAAAGAGGATGCTAAAATACACCTATTGTTATAATACCATAAACTGCAACAATACATTTCACAGAAAGACCTCCTTCACTAATAAAATAAATTTCAACAAAAATTAATGTGATTAAGAAAACGAATTTTAAATTAAAAATTATTTTATTTTTTAATTTAGATATCAGCTAGTTGAGAGAAACCTTTAATTCATCTTGGTATTGAATTCTAACCAAATTTGCCCACTGAATGAGTTTTTCTTTATCTTCTTTAGAAAGCTTACCGTGTATCCAAGTATAAGATTCTAACGGCATTTCACCTTCTTCTACTTCTTCAATTAGTTCTTCTAATTTATGGTCTTTCTTTTTTGTAGAGTACTTTTCCCAGGCAGACATATTAAAATCTCCTTTAGCTTCTTTAACATGATCTGCTAACCAATAAGATATCGGTGCAATCTCAGCATACCAAGGATATTTTGTTGAATCTGAATGGCAATCAAAACAGTTTTGTTTTAAAATCATAAACACTTCGTCAGATGGCTTAGTATCGTTTTTAAATGCTGTAATTCCCTCTGTTCCTCCTTTATTTTTTTCAGGACGTACGAACTGCATAACAACGAAAACAAGTAATAATAATAGTCCTACAAATTTTAATTTTTTATTCATAATTAATGGTTTAATGATTTTAAATATAATATTACTGCTTTTCGAATATCAAAAGGTATTTCACCTTTTAAAGGTTTATAAATAGATATGATTCCTTCATTTTCTGGTGTTAAAAAAGGAATGTCGTATCCTTTCAATAAAAAATCACTAAAAGCAACTTTATAAGTTTTATTTAAGTCGATCGCTTCTCCAGCTATTAACCAATTCTCTTGTGCTCCTTCAGTTATGTTAAAACGTTGTAAATAAGCTCCTGTCCCTCGCTTAGATTTACCATAATCCAATATTTCTTTCAATAACATTCCCTTTATAGCTACTTTCAAAATTCCGCCCCCAAAAGGTAGAGTTCTAAAAACATCTAAACTAGATAGACGATTGGGAAGCATATCATCAATTCTAATGGAGCCTCCGTTTACCAATGCTGCATCTACCTCATCACTATAAGACCAAGCCATCGCTTCTGTAATTATACCTCCCAAATTAGTTTGCACCCCTCTATTTGCATTGTCATTGCCATTTAAGGGTTCATTTGTGATAAAAATAACTTCATTGAGATCTTTTATTATTTCTTTTATTTTTGAATTTAAAATACCTAGCCATTTATTGACTATTGTTGCTACTTCTGGTTTTGAAGCTATCTTTTTATTAATAAAAAATAATTCTGAATCTATTACTAGGTTTTTGGTTTTAATGTTATAGACTAGCGTGTGTATATAAATGGTTTTAGCATTCGCATCTGCTTTTGTTATTTTTGATTTTCCAACAGAAACAGACATGGAATTGTGATCGTGGCCTCCTATTATCAGAGGTATTTCTGGAATTATTTTTAATAATTCTATATCTTGTTCAATTCCTAAATGGGTTAAACCAAAAACTATATCTACTTTGTCTTTTAATTCGCTGTGGGCTCTTTCAGATTCAGAATACATATCTCCATAATAGACAAAGTCTTTTGAATTCGATGGCAAAGTCACTCCTAAAAAACCAATGTTCATTTCTTTTCCATTCGCACCTTTAATATTTATAGTATAAGTATCTACAACAGAAGTGGTATCATCCTCTTTTTGAACTTTAAAAAAAGTAGTATTACCATCACTGACATGACGAGTATTGGAAGACATCCAAGGAAAAGTTGATTCGTTTAATCTTTTTTGCAATTCATCTTCTTTTATATCGAATTCATGATTTCCAAAAGTTACCAAATCAAAATTCATGGCATTCATAACTTCAATCATTTGTTTACCACTAATTCGCTCATCATCAATTTTGATGGTTCCTAATAAAGAGGGGTTTAAAAAATCACCTGCCATCAACAAAAAGGTATTTGGGGTTTCTTTTTTTATTGAATCACTTACGTGAGCAACTCTTGCCATACCTCCAAATTCTCCTCCGCCTAACGGTGCAATTTCATAAACATCGTTCACCTGAATAAACTTAAATGTAATCTCATTATCTACTTTATTTTCTTTACAACTAAAAAAAGTTATCAATAAAAGCAACAATAAAAAAAATTGGTTTCTCATTCGTTTATAAATTAATTAGTGATACTTATTAAATATTTTAGATGCTTCCATATAGGCATTTTCAAAAGAGATTGAATTGACATTTGTATTCACTTTTTCTGCAGCAAAATAGCTCAATATTTTTTCGGTTGGCATGTTACCAGTTAAATCATCTTTTGCCATAGGACAACCTCCAAACCCTTGAATAGCTCCATCAAATCTTCTGCAACCAGCTAAATATGCAGCTGAAATTTTTTCTTTCCATTTTGTAGTGGTCGTATGTAAATGAGCACCAAACTCAATACTAGGGTATTTTATGATTAATTCTGAAAATAAATAAGTAATAATCTCTGGACTCGAAGAACCTACAGTATCACTTAGTGAAAGAATATTAACTCCCATTTTGGATAACTTTTCTGTCCATTCTCCAACAATATCAACACTCCAAGGATCTCCATAAGGATTTCCGAATCCCATAGAAAGATAGGCTACTACTTTTTTATTTTTAGAATCTGCAAGGTTTAAAATTTCTTTTAATGTTTCAATAGACTGATTAATTGTTTTATGAGTATTTCTCATTTGAAAGTTTTCAGAAATAGAAAAAGGATATCCTAAATAATCTATTTGATGATACATTACAGCATCTTTTGCTCCTCTTATATTGGCAACAATTGCCAATAATTGGCTTTCTGTACTGGATAAATCTAAAAGTGAAAGCAACTCTGAGGTATCTTTCATTTGAGGAATTGCTTTAGGAGACACAAAACTACCAAAATCAATCGTATTAAATCCACAGTCTAATAATGATTGAATAAATTTTGCTTTTTCTTTAGTAGGAATCCAATCTCGAACTCCTTGCATTGCATCTCTTGGGCACTCTATAATTTTTACATTTTGCATTACTCAAAGATAAGAATTCCTTTGATGTATTTTTTAATTATATAAAAAATTAAGGAATCAAAATAAATACTGCAATACCAATAAAAACAATTACTTGAATCCATTTTAATAAAATAAAACTATTTTTATTTTTATTTAATGTAATAGATATATATCCTGCCAAAATTGCTAAACTACTAAATACGACAAAAGAAATAGTCATAAATACAATACCCAAAACAAAAAACTGATAAATGGTGTTTTTAAATTCATTCCACAAAAACCCCGGAAAAAAAGCAAGAAAAAACAGTAAGACTTTTGGATTAATTAAATTCATAATCACCCCTTGCTTAAAGAGTTGCAAATATGTTTTTTTTGCGACTTTATTTTTTAAGTCGACATGTGCGTTACTTCGATAAACTTTATAAGCCAAGAATAATAAATAACAAGCACCTATTAGTTTTAATCCATAAAAAAATGTTCCTGAAGCAACTATAATTGCAGAAACTCCAAAGGCCAATAAAGATGTATGAACGATACAACCACTTATCAAACCAATAGTAGTAGCAATACCACTTTTAGTTCCATTTGCCAAAGATTGTGCTATGACATAAAGGTTATCCGGACCTGGGCTTAATGCTAAAAATAAAGTGGCAATAGAAAATGAAATCAAACTTTCTATCATCCTTTTAATATGGCTTTATTTATTCTTTTTACAAGTCCTGGTCCTTCATAAATAAAACCTGTGTAAAGTTGGACTAACCGAGCTCCAGCATTCAACTTATCCATTGCATCTTTTTCTGAATGAATCCCTCCTACTCCTATAATTGGAAATGAACCATTACTGTTTCTATGCAAATAATGAATGACTTCTGTAGATTTATCAGTAATTGGTTTTCCACTTAAACCACCCATTTGTTTTTTATTTTTTGAAATTAATTTATCCCTCGCAATTGATGTATTTGAAGCAATTACTCCATCTATAGAAGTAATTTTAACCAATTCAATTATTTCATCTAATTGACTATCATTTAAATCGGGTGCTATCTTTAAAAGTATCGGCTTTTGTTTTTCAAAAGTTTTGTTTGCTTTTTGAACAGCAGTAATTAATTCTTCCAGATAATCTTTGTCATTTAACTTTGCATGACTAGATACATTTGGACAGCTAACATTTAAAACAAAATAATCAACAAAACAATGTAACTCATTAAAGCATACTAAGTAATCTTCCGTATATTTTTCATGAAGTGTCTCCGTATTTTTACCAATATTACCACCAATAATTATATTGGTATTGGATTTTAATTTTTCAACAGCAGCTTTTACACCGTTATTATTAAATCCCATTCTATTAATAATACCTTGGTCATCTTTTAATCTAAATAATCTTTTTTTCTCATTACCAATTTGTCTTTTTGGAGTAACAGTTCCTATTTCAATGAAACCAAAACCAAAATTTGACAATTCTTTATACAAATCAGCATTTTTATCAAACCCAGCAGCAAGTCCCACTGGATTTGGGAATTTTATTCCAAATAATTCTCGTTCTAATTTTTTATTTTTAATTTGGAATAGACTTCTAAATAAACCTCCAAATCCAATATTATTAAAAATTCTAATCATAAAAAAAGAAAAATAATGTACTTTTTCTGGATCAAAAAGAAATAAGATAGGTCTGATTAATAATTTATACATAGAATAAATATGAAGTACAAAAATAGTATTTTTGTGCTATAGATTTTAAGAAATTAAGCAATGATTGAAAAACAACACCTAATTAATCGTTTTGTAAGCTATGTTACAGTAGATACTGAAAGTGATCCAACTAGCGAAAACACTCCAAGTACAAAGAAACAATGGGATTTGGCAAATGCTTTGGTAGCGGAACTAAAAGAAATCGGAATGGAAGATGTTTCTATAGATGAGAATTCCTATATCATGGCTACTTTACCTAGTAATTTGGATAAAGAACTTCCAATTATTGGTTTTATATCTCATTTTGACACCTCTCCAGATTTTACTGGAGCTAATGTCAAGCCACAAATTATAGAAAATTATAATGGAAGTGATATAATTTTGAATAAAGAAGAGAACATCATATTATCTCCTTCTTATTTTGAAGACTTATTGCTCTATAAAGGACAAACATTAATAACTACAGACGGAACAACTCTTTTAGGTGCAGATGATAAAGCAGGAATAACAGAAATTATTTCTGCTATGGAATATTTAATTAATAATCCTGAATTAAAACATGGTACTATAAAAGTAGGTTTTACTCCAGATGAAGAGATTGGAAGAGGAGCACATAAATTTGATGTTAAAAAATTTGGTGCGGACTGGGCTTATACTATGGATGGGAGCCAAATTGGCGAATTAGAATATGAAAATTTCAATGCAGCTGGAGCAGTTGTGACAGTAAAAGGGAAAATTGTTCATCCAGGATATGCAAAAGGAAAGCTGATTAATAGCATGTACATTGCTTCTCAGTTTATCAATTCACTTCCTAAAATGGAAACTCCAGAACATACAGAAGGAAGAGAAGGTTTTTTCCACTTACACGATATGAATGGCGCTGTAGAAGAAACAAAATTATACTATATTATTAGAGACCATGACCTCTCACATTTTGAAGTAAGGAAAAATACAATTAATAAACTCGCAGAAGAATTAAACTCTAAATATGGCAGCGAATTAATTTCTGTTGAAATTAAAGATCAATATTTCAATATGCGTGAAAAAATTGAACCAGTAATGCATATTGTGAAAATTGCTGAAGAAGCAATGATTCAAGCAAATATCAAACCATTAATAAAGCCAATTAGAGGCGGAACAGATGGATCACAACTAAGTTATATGGGTTTACCATGTCCTAATATATTTGCTGGTGGACATAATTTTCATGGCAGGTATGAATATGTCCCTGTTGAAAGTATGCAAAAAGCCATCGAGGTTATAGTGAACATAGCGCAATTGATTGTGAAACTATAGTAGTACATAATTATAAAAAAAACCTTCAGTTAAATAACTGAAGGTTTTTTTTATAATTATAGTTGTAAAGTTATTTCTTTTTTTCTGGATCTGGAGCATTTAATTTATTACTCATCTCCATTGAAATGGCAGATCTTTCATACTTCATTTTTCCTGCAGCAGATTCTAAGATACAAGTACCATCATCATTAAGATCTAGTAATTTTGCATGCATACCACTTTTTGTAATAACTTTATCTCCTTTTTTAAGCTCATTTGCAAAACTTTTTTCTTGCTTTTGCTTTTTCATTTGTGGTCTTATCATAAATAAATAAATAACCGTAAATAATAATATAAGTGGAAGAAAACTTTGTAATTGTTCCATAAGGATATTATTTTTAGTAATTAATTATTTAGAAGTTGGACCACTACCTGCTTTTGGATTTACAAAAGCTTTAATTTTAATTTTTTCGGTTCCAGTTTCAGTATTTGCAGTAATAGTAACTGTTTTACTTACTTGATTTTTACCACTTCCATTAAATTTAACTAACATTTCTGCTGAATCTCCAGGAGCAACAGGTGTTTTAGGATAGGTTGGTACTGTACAACCACAACTACTTTTTGCGTTTACAATTACCAATGGAGCTTCTCCAGTATTTGTAAATTTAAAAACATGCTCTACAGCAGTTCCTTGGTTGATTGTTCCAAAATCAAATTCTGTTTCAGTAAATACCATTTTTGGAAATTTTCCAGAATTAGCATCGCGTGTTTCAGCTTCAGCTACTTTTTCTTTACTTACTTTAGAAGCAGCATTTTCTTTACAAGATGTAAAACTAAACGCGGTTATTACGGCAAGAATTAAAATAATCTTTTTCATTTTTTTATAATTTGTTAATTAGGGTACTAAATTAATGAATTTTTTATATTTAATTAAGTCCTCTCCCTATTTTATTTAACTTCTCTACTTTGGTCAAATCTTTTACCATTTTATCTAAAATACCGTTTATAAAACTACAGCTTTTAGGTGTAGAATATTCTTTAGAAACTTCAAGATATTCATTAATGGTAGCTCTTACTGGTATAGAAGGAAAAAACAAAAACTCTGAAATACCCATTTTTAAAATAATCATATCTATTTCAGCTATCCTTTCTTTATCCCAATTTGGAGTTTTACTATCAATTTCTTCAGAGAGTTCATCTTCGTTAATAATCACTTTTTGAAGCAATTGCAAAGCATATTCTTTATCTTCTTTGTTTTTATAAACTTCAGGGATCAAAATAGTATTAATATTTTTTTCAGTTATTTTCTGTAACATCTTTAAAAGCAAGGTGTTTACTAAAGGAAAATCATCAAGCCAAGTAAGGCGTTTATCTTCTAAATATTCATATAGTTTTTCGTTGGGAGCTATAATATCTTTAAAAATTTTAATAATAAAATCTTTGTCTTCTGAAAAGGTTGATTCTTTTTTGTTAAGAAAATTTAAATACCATTCTTTTTCTTTTAATTCATTAAATATAATAGCAATGTATTCTGAATCGTTTTCCCAGTAATTAAGTTTCTTTTTCTTGATAATATCCGTAAATATTTCATTTGAATTCAGTAATGAAATGACCTTGTTATCAATAAATAATTTACTTGGTTTTTTTTCTAAATCGGTAGCTAAATGCTTTTTTTGAGATATGAGCAAATAATTTTCAGCTTGATCGCGCAACGCAATAAATAATTGAATCATCAATAGGTACAAATCCTGTATTTGTTCCATATTATAAAGCAAAAACTTTTCTTGTTTTTCTAAATCTTTATTTTCAGTTTGGTTGTAAGCATAGATAGATTGTAAAACCTTTACTCTGATGTGTCTTCTAGTAAGCATATTTATAAGAACGTTGAAACAAAAAAAACACAGAATAAATATTTTGTGTTTTTTTAATGAATTTAATTACTAATTGTTTTTTTTAATCTTCGAGCGTCAATCCTAGCCTTTGCAACATCAAAAGCAGCTTGATGTGCGGTAACACCATTAATAACTGCATTTTCTAATATTTCTAAGGTCGTATTGTATATGTTTTCAGTTTTACGAATAATTTCTTTTTTGTCATAATTTTCTAATTCAGCATAAACATTAATAATTCCTCCTGCATTAATTAAAAAATCTGGTGCGTAAACAATCCCTTTTTCTTTTAGTAAAATTCCATGTCTATTTTCATCAGCTAACTGATTATTAGCTGCACCAGCGATTACTTTTGCTTTTAAATGAGGTAATGTTTGATCATTAACAGTAGCTCCTAGAGCACAAGGTGCATAAATATCCATTTCTTCAGCATAAATATTAGCTCCTTCATAAATAGTTACACTATACTTATCTCTAACCTCTTCTAATCTATCTTGATTAATATCAGAAATATAAACTTTAGCTCCTTCATTAGTTAAGTTTTCAACCAAAGCTTCACCTACATTACCAATTCCTTGGACATAAACCACTTTGTCTTCTAAAACATTGGAACCAAATGCATGGTTTGCTGCTGCTTTCATTCCCATAAAAACACCATAAGCAGTAATCGGGGAAGGATTACCAGCTCCACCTATCTCTTCAGAAATACCGGTTACATAAGGAGTAACTGTTCTAACTAAATCCATATCGGCAGTTGCCATACCAATATCTTCTGCAGTGATATATCGACCACCTAAAGAATGAACAAACTCTCCAAAACGCAACATTAATTCTGGTGTTTTTTGTGTTTTTGCATTACCAATAATGACCGCTTTACCACCACCTAAATTAAGCCCCGTAATTGCAGATTTATAAGTCATACCTCTAGACAAACGCAATACATCATTTAATGCTTCCCATTCATTATTATATTGCCACATACGAGTACCTCCAAGTGCAGGCCCCATAACTGTATTATGTATACTGATTATTGCTTTTAATCCTGTATCTTTGTCATTGCAAAAGACAACTTGTTCATGATCGTCAAAAGAAACCTGTCCAAAAACAGGACTTATTTTTTTAAGATCATTTTTGTTAACTACTTCAGTCTCCATATATTGAATTTTAACATCCTTAAAAAGGACGTGCAAAAGTAGTTGTTTGCTAATAATCTCGCAATAATATTAGTATTAAATTAAGATATTGTCAAAAAAACTATTTAACTATCAATGAAAGAACTTCAGCAACTTAATCTTTATTTAAAAAAATACATCGGAAAATTAGTACTTGGTTTAATAATTACAATAATAGCAACCGTATTTAAATTAGTTGTTCCAAAAAAAATTGGAGACATTATTAATATAATTGAAAATTACATCAATGGTTCTTCAACAGATTTAAGTATTGTTAAAAAAGAATTATTCATAAGTATTCTTATCATTTTAGGTACTGCTCTATTAGCAGGTTTTTTTACTTTTTTAATGCGACAGACTTTTATTGTTGTTTCTAGAAATATTGAATTCGATTTAAAAAATGAAATCTTTAAACATTACGAACGTCTTTCACTAGAGTTCTATAAACAACATCGAACGGGCGACTTAATGAATCGAATAAGTGAAGATGTCTCTAAGGTTAGAATGTATGCAGGGCCTGCTTTAATGTATAGTATAACGAATATAACTTTACTTGTAGTTACATTAAGCTATATGTTCTATTCTGCGCCAACCTTAACATTATATGCAATAGCTCCGCTACCATTTTTGTCATTTGCTATATATAAACTGAGCGCAGCTATTCATAAGCGGAGTACTATTGTGCAACAATACTTATCAAAACTTACCTCTTTTACGCAAGAAAGTTTTAGTGGTATTTCAGTTATAAAAGCATATAGTATTGAGTCTCGAATTATTAAAAATTTTAATGTTTTATCTGAAGGCAGTAAGGATAAAAACATAGACCTAGCAAAGGTACAAGCTTTATTTTTTCCCCTAATGATTCTCTTAATTGGATTGAGCAACATATTAGTTATCTATATTGGTGGCAAACAATTTATAAATGGTGAAATAAAACAACTTGGAACCATCGTTGAATTTCTTATTTATGTAAATATGCTAACGTGGCCTGTTGCAGTGATTGGCTGGGTAACTTCTATGGTCCAACAAGCTGAAGCTTCTCAAAAAAGAATCAATGAATTTTTGAATGAAAAACCAACTATTGAAAACTGTGTAGAAACAGAAACAAAAATTAATGGAGTAATTGAATTTAATAATCTTTCGTTTACATATTCAGATACTAACATTACGGCACTTAAAAATATTTCATTTAAAATAAACCCCGGAGAGACCCTAGCTATATTAGGAAATACGGGATCTGGAAAATCTACCATCTTAGAGTTAATCGGCAGGCTTTATGAAGTTGATAATGGCCAGCTTAAAGTCAACAACAAAAACATCAAAGATTTAAATATTTCAAGCTTAAGAGGCAGTATTGGATATGTTCCTCAGGACGCTTTTCTTTTTAGTGATTCCATATTAAACAATATAAAGTTTGGCAAAGAAAATGCAAGCAATGAAGAAGTTTTTGAAGCTGCAAAAAAAGCATCAGTTCATGAAAACATCATTGGTTTTAACAAAGGTTATAAAACCATTTTAGGAGAACGAGGCATAACCTTAAGTGGTGGGCAAAAACAACGTGTATCAATTGCTAGAGCAATCATTAAAGATCCTCAGATACTACTATTAGATGATTGTCTATCTGCTGTAGATACTGAGACAGAAGAACAGATTTTAAATAATATAGAATCTTTATTAAAAAATAAAACTACTATTATTGTTAGTCATCGCATATCTTCAGCTAAAAATGCCCATAAAATAATTGTTATGGAGGAAGGCGAAATCATACAACAAGGAACTCATAATGAGTTAATAAAACTGGAGGGTTATTATAAAGAGTTGTATGCAAAACAATTATTAGAAAAAGAAAATTAACTTTAATGTTGCCATAGTTGTATTTTTTTTAGATTTTTGGGGAAATGTTTAAATAATAAAATTATGAGTGATAACTATATGATGGAGCGAGAAGAAATTCATTCTAAAGTAATGCGAGCTGGAAGACGTACTTATTTCTTTGACGTAAGAGCAACAAAGGCAGGAGATTATTACTTAACCATCACGGAAAGTAAAAAGTTTACTAATGACGATGGCTCATTTCATTACAAAAAGCACAAAATTTATCTTTATAAAGAAGATTTTTCTGAATTTAAAGATAGTTTAGATGAAATGATTTCATTTATAATCGATGAAAAAGGTGAAGAAGTAATTAGTGATCGTCATCAAAGTGATTATAAAAAAGAAGAAGAAATATCAAGTTCTGACTCTGAGTCTAAAGATCCCTCCGTATCAAATTTTACCGACGTAGACTTTGATGATATCTAATTATTTTATATCCTCTTAATAGCTATAAACATCCTTTCAATAATATAATTTTGAAAGGATGTTTTTTTATATATTTATGCGAATTAAATTCAATCGCATGAAAAAAGGTACCCTACTATTTTTTTTATTTCTTTCAATTAAAACATTTACTCAGGAATATCATGTAAAGCTAGATTATTTTCTACCAAAAAATATATCATACAATCAAGACATTCCAACACCGGCGAGTGTAATCGATCATGAAATTGGAGACTGGCATATTACTCATGATAAATTAGTGCAATACATGTATGCTCTTGCTGAATCGAGTGACCGTATTTCCATAGAAAATAGAGGAAGAACATTTGAAGGGAGACCACTCTTACTTTTATATATTAGCGCTCCAAATAACCTCTCTAATCTAGAAAAAATAAGAGAAAATCATATTGCCTTAACTGAAAACGGCTCTGACAATATAGAGGTAACAAAAATGCCGATTGTAGTTTATCAAGGCTTTTCAATTCATGGAAATGAACCTAGTGGATCTAATGCTGCGCTTGCAGTAGCTTATTATTTAGCTGCTGCTCAAGGGTCAGAAATTGAAAATTTACTTAACGAAACAGTTATTTTATTTGATCCCTCCTATAATCCTGATGGCTTACAACGTTTTGCATATTGGGCAAATATTAATAAAAGTAAAAACATCAATCCAGATCCAAACGATCGAGAATACAGTGAGATATGGCCGGGTGGAAGAACCAATCATTATTGGTTTGATATGAATAGAGATTGGTTACCTGTTCAACTTCCAGAAAGTCAGGCAAGAATTAATACCTTTCATAACTGGTATCCAAATATATTAACAGATCACCATGAAATGGGGACCAATTCAACTTTTTTCTTTCAACCTGGTATTCCATCACGCACGAATCCTTTAACACCGAGTAAAAACCAAGAAATCACAGAAGCTATTGGAAACTTCCATGCAAAAGCACTAAATAAAATTGGAAGTTTTTATTATAGTAAAGAAAGTTTCGATGATTTTTATTACGGAAAAGGATCCACTTTTCCAGATATAAATGGTGGCATTGGAATATTGTTTGAACAAGCTTCTTCGAGAGGGCATGCACAAGATAGTGACAATGGAATACTTACTTTTCCATTTACCATACGCAATCAGTTTACAGCAGCACTGTCTACATTGGAAGCTGCTCTTAGCATGCGCATTGAATTATTAAATTATCAAAAATCATTTTATGCTAATGCGCGTAAAGAAGCTAAAAATTCTGGTGTAATTGTTTTTGGTGACGAAAAAGATGCAACTAAAGTTAATCAATTAGCTAAAATTTTAAAACTTCATAAAATTGAATATTATGAATTAAAAAGTAATTTTTCAAAAAACGGAAAAAATTATAAAAAAGGATATAGTTATGTAATTCCAAAGGATCAAAAACAACATCGATTAATTAATGCTATGTTTCAAAAACGAACCACTTTTCAAGATAGTTTATTTTACGATGTAAGCGCTTGGACCTTTCCGCTTGCATTTAATTTAGATTATGAGGAAAATGAAGGCGTAAATAGACAAGGTGAAAAAGCCTTAGAAAAGAAAAGCATATATATTCCTAAAAATTCAAATTATGCCTATTTAATGGAGTGGAACGATTATAATACCCCTAAGGTTTTAAATAAAATTCTAGAAAAAGGCTTACGTGCAAAAGTGAGCTTAAAAACCTTTAAGTTAGAAAACAAAAGCTATGATTACGGTACAATATTAATTCCTGTTCAAAATCAGAAATTAAATAAGCAAGAATTATCAAATTTCATCAATGAACTTTCAAAAGAAAACAATGTTTTAATAAATGGTGTTTCAACGGGCCTTTCCGAAGGTATTGATCTTGGAAGTAGTAATTTTAAAGCAATAGAATCTCAAAAAGTAGCATTAATAGTAGGAAGGGGTATTACTCCTTATGATGCAGGAGAAGTATGGCATTTATTTGATCAACGCTATGACATGTTGATTTCAAAGTTAGATACTCGTGACTTTAACAGAACAGACTTAAGTAAATATACAGATATCATTTTACCCAATAGTTGGGGGAATGCACTATCAAAGAAAGATGCAGAAAAACTTAAAAAATGGGTTGAAAATGGAGGAACATTAATTGGATACAAAAACACTGGTAAATGGCTGAACAACAATAATCTATTAAAAATTGAATTTAAATCTAAAAAAGATTCTACTCAAAATACTTCTTTTGAACAAAAAAGTAATTATTTTGGAGCACAAGTCATTGGAGGAGCTATATTTGAAACATACATAGATCGGTCCCACCCTATTGCTTTTGGCTACAAAAATAACACACTTCCTGTTTTTAGAAATTCAACTATTTTTATGAAACCCGATAAAAACAGTTATAATAATCCCATAAGTTATTCCGAAAAAGCATTGTTAAGCGGCTACATATCTAATAAAAATCTATTAGAATTAAAAAAGACTAGCATGTGCAAAATTGGGAATCTTGGAAAAGGAAAAGTGATATACTTTACGGACAATACTAATTTCAGAGCTTTTTGGTATGGCACAAATAAACTATTAATGAATGCCATATTTTTTGGTAACGAAATGTGAGAAAAGATAATTTTTTAATGTAAAATTTTATTCGATAGCTTCAAATTAATTACAAGTATAAAAATCTAAATCATAGCTAGATTTGAGATTACAATAAAAAATGACTATTAGAGGTATTTTGAGCAAAACTTAATGACGCTAACAATTGTGTTTTTTTATCTTAGAGGAGGTTCCTAATCTTAAATTTTTCAAGTTCAAACTCAGCAATCATTTCATTTACGATATCAGCAGCAGGCTTAATTTCGTTTATAAGACCTGATATTTGGCCTATTTCTAATTCTCCATCTTCTAAATCTCCTTCAAACATTCCTTTTTTAGCCCTAGCTCTTCCTAATAAATTCAATAATTCTTGTTTTGAGGGATTAGTTTTGTAAAGCGCTAACAATTCATCGGAAAATTTATTTTTAAGCAAACGTACAGGAGCTAATTCTTTTAAGGTTAAAAATGTATCTCCATCTTGAGCTTTAATAACTTTTTTCTTAAATCTTATATGAGCGCTTGATTCATCACAAGCAACAAACCTACTGCCAACCTGTACTCCATCTGCACCTAAAATCATGGCTGCTAACATACCTTTACCAGTAGCGATACCACCAGCTGCAATCAAAGGAATATCTAATTGATCTTTGACCATAGGAATTAATGTGAAAGTAGTGGTCTCTTCCCTACCGTTATGACCTCCGGCTTCAAAACCTTCAGCAACTACAGCATCAACTCCTGATTCCTGAGCTTTTAAAGCAAATTTCACACTGCTAACCACATGAACAACGGTACGATTATTTTCCTTTAATCTAGCGGTATGCGTTTTAGGATTTCCTGCAGATGTGAAAATTATTTTGACATCTTCCTCCATAATAATTTGAATTATCTCTTCAATATTGGGATACAACATGGGAACATTAACCCCAAATGGTTTATTGGTAGCCTTTTTACATTTTTGAATATGTTCCCGTAAAACTTCTGGATACATAGAACCTGCTCCTAATAATCCTAAACCCCCAGCATTACTAACTGCACTGGCTAATTTCCAACCACTATTCCAAATCATGCCGGCTTGAATGATTGGATATTGAATGTTGAAAAGATGATTTATTTTATTTTGCACTATTCTTTAATTATCTTAAAGCTAATTTGTTTATTATTTGAATTGATTGAAGCAATGTACATTCCTGAATTCAAAGACTCCATATTTACTGAATTCAAGTTTCTTGAAATTTCGGTTGATAAAACTTTGTTCCCCAAAATAGAATAAATAGTAAATGTGCCATTTGAAATTCCTTCCGGGAATGATATATTTATTTTTGAAGTTACAGGATTTGGGTACAATGCAAAATTAGACATCAAAAAATCATTTTCAAGCCCAAGTTCTTGTAAAGCTACATAAGCATTTTCGAAGTTTGGAATACCGTAACCCATTTGATCAGTAGGATTATTATATAAGTTTGCAGATTCTTTTACAATTTGCATAATATGTCCATTCGGAACATCTGGTCTTGATTGCCACAAACAGGTTATAACTCCAGCCATTATAGGAGAACTAAATGAAGTACCACTACTAAAATCAACATTACCACCAGTATTAATTACCGCAGCATTTGATCCTTGTGCCATGACATCTGGCTTAACTCTGCCATCTACAGTTGGACCTATAGAACTAAAAGCTACATAGATTCCATTAGAATTTACTGCTCCTACAGTCAAGGTTCCAGGAGAATCTCCAGGAGTACCGACGGTTGGAAAACTAGAATTGCCTCCATTTCCTGCAGAGGTAACTAAAATCATACCTTTATCAAATGCAATATTTGCCCCTCTAGCAGAAAAAGTAGTTTGACCATCAAGATCTTCGTAATTATGATCATAATTTGGATTATCAAAACCTCGATAACCTAGACTTGTATTTACAACATCAACACCTAAACTATCAGAACGTTCTAAAGCTTCTACCCACCAGGCTTCTTCAACTGGTGTTTCAGAAGGTGTATATTCAGTAACGAAAAAATAAAATGATGCTTGTGGAGCTGTGCCTACAAATTCATTTTGTAAAAAGCCCCCTATGTCACTTGATGTAACAAAGCCATGTGAACTGGTTCCGTCAACATTTTCTGTCCTAGCTTCAAAATCATAAGTTCCTAATATTCGATTTTCATCTCTCATTTTTTGAAACCCAGGATTGGTATCAATAGATGGAAACCCTGCATCCAATACTGCTACAATCATTCCTTCTCCGGTATAATCTAACTCATGTAAATAATCTCCTGATAGCATTTCGATTTGATTTGCTGCAGCTCCATAATTGTAAATAACATTTTGACCGGCCTCTTCTAAAGAAAACTTATTTTCTATTGGAGCTCCGGGAAATAGATTTAAAGACTTATCAGCGTATTCTACATTAGTTACAAAAGAAAGGTCTAAAAGTGATTCAATATTAGGTTGAGAACCAATAACGTAAACACAATTCATCCATTTTGATTTTGAACGAACAGTAATACCTGTTGCATTTTTAATTTGTGTAATGTAATTTTCATTAACAGGAACATCTCTTTCATCAATTGCTGTTCCGTGTAATTCTTTACGATCTATTGCTTCTTGCGTCATAATTAATATTGGATCCGCTAAAGAAACTTCCACATTTTCTTTATCTGCAAAAAATACCCAAGCATCTTGAGATTGAGCAATACCTTGTTGAATAGATAAAATTGTAAGCACTATTAATAATTTTCTCATAATCTTCCTTTAATATGTAACAATTGAATTTTAGTTTACCCTAAATCATATTATTTAAGAGATAACCCCACTTCCAATTAATTCTTTATTTTGATACCAAGCTACAAATTGACCTTCAGTTATTGCAGATTGTAGGTTATCAAAGATAACATAAAGTCCTGATTTTGTAAAATAAATAGTTCCACTTTCAAGTCTTTGTCGATATCTAATGCGAGCCGTTACCTGTAACGACTCCCCAATATTGATTTTTAAATCTGGACGCACCCAATGCGTTTCTTCCGAAAGTACCAATAAGCCCCTTCTATACAATCCGGGATGATTTTTGCCTAAACCAACATAAATTATATTTTCTATTACGTCTGTATCTATTACAAACAACGGTTCTTTGGTACCTCCAACCGCTAGGCCTTTTCTTTGCCCCTTTGTAAAATAATGTGCTCCTTGATGCTTTCCAACAGTTTTTCCATTTTGTTTAGTATAGTTTTTCTTTTCAGAGATAAACGCTAATTCTTCTTCTTTAGAATTAAAAGCTAAATTTTCTCTTTTAAATCCTGAAAAACTTGAAGGAATTTCAATGATTTCTCCTTCTTTAGGTTTTAATTTTTGTTGAAGAAAATCAGGTAAACGGACCTTTCCAATAAAACAAAGTCCTTGAGAATCTCTTTTTTCAGCAGTAATTAATTCTTGTTCCTTTGCTATTTTACGCACCTCAGGCTTTAGTAATTCTCCAATAGGAAATAATGTTTTTGAAAGTTGTTCTTGCGACAATTGGCATAAAAAATAAGACTGATCTTTATTGGAATCTTTACCAACTAATAATTGATACGTTTCCTTGTTGTTTTTAATAAGAGTTCCTTTTCTGCAATAGTGACCCGTAGCAATATAATCGGCACCCAAATCCAGAGCAATTTTCAAAAAAACATCAAATTTTATTTCACGATTACATAAAACGTCAGGATTTGGAGTTCTACCCATTTTATACTCCCTAAACATATAATCCACAATTTTATCTTTGTATTGTTCACTTAAATCGACAGTTTGAAAGGGTATTCCTAACTTTTCTGCTACCAACATAGCGTCATTACTATCATCTAACCAAGGACATTCATTAGAAATGGTAACCGAATCGTCATGCCAGTTTTTCATAAAAAGACCAATCACTTCATAACCTTGCTCTTTTAAAAGATAAGCAGCTACACTTGAATCTACACCTCCTGAAAGCCCAACTACAACTCGCTTTTTCATAAAATAATTTAAGAAAGACAAAGATACATTTTTTGTATTAGAATCATATTCATTAACGGCTCTCAAAAAAACTTTAAAAAAACATATGTAAAAATTAACAAAATTTTATTAAAACTTTTTGTAGTTATTGTTTAACAATATACTAGTTTTGCTAAACAATAAACATTAAAAATATTAATTTAAAACAAAAAAAATGAATTACAAAAACACGATTAAGAAATTAAGTATTGCTATGGTACTATTATTAACATTTGCTGCTTGTAGCGATGATGATGATAATAACAATGAAATACTACCTACACAACCAAACATTGTAGAATTAGCAATTGCGACTCCAGATTTAAGTTCCTTGGTGGCAGCTTTAACTGCAGCAGATTTAGTTGATGCACTAAACGCAGATGGACCCTTTACCGTATTTGCACCAACAAACGATGCTTTTGCAACGTTTTTAAGTGAAAATGGTTTTGCCAATTTAGACGAAGTACCTGTAGACGTTTTAACTCAAGTTTTACTTTACCATGTTGTAGCTGGTAAAATAGGATCAACAGATTTAACCAATCCTGGAAATACAACTGCAATGACCCTACAAGGAGAAGACCTAACAGTTACAATGCCAGAAGCGACCATTACAGACGCAACCGGAGCTTCAGATATCGGAATTACAGCTGTCGATATAGAAGCATCAAATGGAGTTGTTCACTTAGTAAATAAAGTAATGCTTCCATTTCCACTAGAACAAAATATTGTGGATATAGCTTTAGACACTCCAGAGTTAAGTTCTTTAGTTGCAGCATTAACTGCAGCTGATCTAGTTGGTGCTTTAAATGGAGATGGACCATTTACTGTTTTAGCTCCAACAAACGAAGCATTTGCGACGTTCTTAAGTGACAATGGCTTTGCTACTTTAGATGATGTACCTGTAGATGTTTTAACACAAGTTTTATTAAATCATGTAATTTCAGGAGTAATTACTTCTAGTGATTTAGTATCAGCAGGTTCAGGATATTCTAACACTTTAGCTAATGGTGCTGGAGACAATTCAATGAGTATCTATTTTAACACCTCTAATGGCGTAAAATTTAATGGAATATCATCTGTTAGTTTAGCTGACATAACAGCATCAAATGGAGTTGTTCATATCGTAGATGCTGTTATTGGACTACCTACAGTCGTAACATTTGCTGCTGCAGATCCTACGTTTTCAACTTTAGTTACTGCTTTAACTGAATTAACACCAGCAACTGACTTTGTTGAAGTATTGCAAGGTGTAGGACCCTTTACAGTATTTGCTCCAACAAATGATGCTTTTAGTGCTTTACCAGCAATCCCTGCTGAAGAACCTTTAACTCAAATTTTGTTATATCATGTAGTTGCTGGTAACATAGCTTCCGGTGACTTAACTAACCCTGGAAATACAACTGCCATGACATTGCAAGGAGAAGATATAATTGTTACAATGCCAGAAGCTACAATTACAGATGCTTCAGGTAACACAGACATAGGTATCATTGCAGTAGATGTACAAGCAGTAAATGGAGTTATACATGCAATCAACAAAGTAATGCTTCCATTACAACCATAGTATTAAAATAAAGTATGTTTATTGATTAGTACTTTGTTTCGAAAAGAGTTCTTATGTAAAAATAAGAGCTCTTTTTATTTATATAAATAGTTGGAAACCTCTATTATTCTTAATACTTATATAATAAATTAATATTTAGGGAAAATTTCTTCTTTCAATATATTTCCATTTTCATAAGTTTTCCAGACACCATTTTTTTTACCATTTTTATAGGCACCCTTTAATATTACATTTCCCATAGCGTCACAATAGATAGCATTGCCATGGAGTTGGTCATTTACATAATATAATTTTTTTAACAATTTCCCGGTGGTTGAATAATAATTATTTGAGCCTTCTTTAATACCTTTTTGATAATTTATTTCTTCCGCCAAGATATTGGTTTTGTAATAAGTAAGTTTTTTGCCATCTAGTAAATCATTATTATAACTCTCTTTTGTCATAATATTTTTAGTACCTGTGTGATAGTATATCCAAGTCCCAATCCTTAATTTCTCTTTCATGGACCCTTCACTTATAAGTATTCCTTTCTTAGAAAAGTACTTCACTTCTGAAATGGCATCATTTTTATTAAATGATTTTGTAATTATGGGGATTTCTCCACAATCTTCACAATAAAATTTAAAGACTCCTATTTCTTTTCCATGATTAAAAACACCTTCATATCTAATTTGTTTGGAATTATTAAAATTCTTTTTCCAAATTCCATGACGTTTTCCTTGACCATCTAATTGATTAATTTCATTTTGAGAAAAAACTACTGCAGTATTAAATAACAAAATAGAAGTAACTAAAATACTTATTTTCATCTTTGTGTTTTTATTAATAATGATTAAAACTTACAACTATTAAAATTACTTTATTTTTTTAAATTTTAAGTAAAAAAAAACTCCCAATGGGAGTTTTAAAAATTATTTTTTTCCTTTCTTCTTTTGCTCCTCAGCTTGTTCCATCATTTCAGCCATCTTCTTTTGAAATTTATTCTGTTTTTTTGGTTTCTTTTTATTCTCCTGAATTTTTGCATGAATTTTATCATCATCGATTATATAATTCTTTATAACTAACATAATTCCAATCGTAATTAGGTTTGAAACAAAATAGTACAAAGAAAGACCCGATGCATAATTATTGAAGAACACCAACATCATTAATGGCGACAAATACATAATAAACTTCATGTTAGGCATTCCTTCTTGCTGTTGCATAGTTTGACCAGTAGTCATCATCATATAAATAAATATTGCGATCGATGCAAGAATTGGAAATAAACTGACGTGATCACCATAAAATGGTATGTAAAATGGCAATTCTGCTATTGCATCAAAACTTGCAAGATCATGTGCCCAAAGGAAACTTTTTTGACGTAAATCGAATGCAGAAGGAAAAAATGTAAATAAGGCATAAAATACAGGGATTTGTAACAAAGCAGGTAAACAACCTTTTAATGGACTCGCACCAGCTACCGTTTGAAGTTTCATCGTTTCTTGCTGAATCTTCATTTTATTACCTTTAAATTTTACTTTTATCTCATCTAATTCCGGCTTTAATACCTTTAATTTTGCTTGAGACAAATACTGTTTGTATTGAACTGGTGATAAAGCTAATTTAATTAATATGGTCAGCATAATAATTGCTATCCCAGCAGGTAAAAAACCACTTAAAAAAGCAAACAATGGAATGATTAAATATTTATTTAAAAATCCGAAAATACCCCAACCTAAGGGCATCGCTTCATCTAAATTTCTATCATAGGTTTTAAATATTTTATACTCTGTAGGACCATAATACATATTCATATTATAAGAAAGGTTGCCCGACTTTGGTTCTAAAAGCATTTTTGCGCCATACCTTTTAGTATATAATGTATCCACCTCTTCGTCTTTTACTAAATCTATAGAACTAAGTGCAACTTCTTTAAAAGCAGTATCGGTTAACAACATAGAACTAAAAAAGTGCTGACGAAAATTCATCCAATTTAAGTCTTTTACTAATTCGTCATCATCTGAAGCTGCAGATAATTTACTGTGTTTATCTTCATTTTCATATTCATAAGTCAAACGAGTATATCTATTTTCATAAGAAATACTTTTAGATTGACGATACCCAATAAAATTCCAATCTAAATAAATAGGTTGAGAAGTATTTATTACATTTTCTAAACCTTGAGTTTTAATGCTAAATCCTAACATATAATTGTCAGGAATTAATTCGTATCGGTATTCAATAAAATTGTATTCTGAAGTTTTTAACTTCATAGAAAGCACTTTGTTATCTCCATTACTTGAAATTGATGGTTCAAAATATAAATCTTGTGAGTTTAACAACCTATTTTCTGAGTAAAACTGAAGGTTTAGAGAAGAGTTTCCATCTTTAATTAAATAAACTGGAGTTCCATTGTAGATGGTTAGTTTTTTTAATTTTGCTTCTACAATATACCCACCTTTATTACTTATTGTTAACTTTAATACTTCATTTTCAATCACAGTTGTTTCATCAGTTGCTGAAAGCAGTGTCCCAGAATAAGCAAAAGATCCCAATCTGTTTTGAAGTTCTGATAATCCAAGAGAGTCTTCAGAATTCGCAATAGTAAATTTTGTAATTGCATTTTCTAATGAAATATCTTGTTGACTGACAATATCAGAACTTTTATTATCGATTTCTATTTGTTCAATTTTTTCCTTTTCAGCTTTTTGAGCCTCTAATTGCTCTGGAGTTGGTTGATTTTGCCATAGCATATAAAGCAGAATAGCACCAATTAATAAAAAACCTACAACAGTATTTATATCAAATTTTTTTTCTTCCATAGTACAATCCTAAATAATATTTAGGAAAATTAGTTAATTATCTTGAATTGAATCTGTTCAATAGATTCATTTTTTACAATATTATTTTTCAAATATCCTACCTTTTTTTAAAAATCGCCAAATTGTCGTATTAATTATTTTTTAAATGCTCATGGGCAGCTTTTATGAATGACACGAATAAGGGATGCGGATTAACAACCGTACTTTTATATTCTGGGTGATATTGTACACCAACAAACCAAGGATGGTTTTCTATTTCAACAATTTCTACCAAACCTGTTTCTGGATTTATACCCGTAGTTTTAAGTCCTGCTGCTTCTAATTGTTCTCGGAATTCATTATTATATTCATAACGATGTCTATGACGCTCTTCTATTGATTTAGCAACATATGTGTTACTTGCAATACTGCTAGCTACTAAATCACATTTCCAAGCTCCCAAACGCATGGTGCCTCCTTTATCAGTAATGTGTTTTTGTTCGTCCATTAAACCAATAACTGGATAAGGGGTTTCTTTATTCATCTCGGTTGAATTAGCTCCTTTTAAGCCAAGTACATTTCTTGAGTATTCTATCACCGCCATTTGCATACCCAAACAAATTCCAAAATAAGGAATCTTATGTTCCCTAGCATATTTTACTGCATCTATCTTTCCCTCTATGCCTCTTTCACCAAAACCGGGTGCGACCAATATACCGTGTAATCCTTTAAATTTTTCTGCAACATTGGTTCCGTCTAAATGCTCCGAATGAATAGAAACAACTTTTACCTTTATTTCATTTTCTGCCCCAGCATGAATAAAAGACTCTAGTATAGATTTATAAGAGTCTTGTAGCTCTACATATTTCCCTACTAATCCAATTTTCACCTCACTCTTAGGATTTTTATGCCTTTTCAAAAAGCTATTCCAATGTGCTAAATCTGGAGTTTCATGATCGTTTAAATTTAATTTTTTTAAGGTGATGGTATCCAACCCTTCTTCCAACATTAAATTAGGCACATCGTAAATAGTAGATGCATCAATAGACTCTATTACAGCTTCCTGATGCACATTACAAAACAAAGCTAATTTCCGTTTAATGTCATTTGATAAGTGATACTCTGTTCTACAAACTAAAATATCTGCATTGATACCACTCTCCATTAAAGTCTTTACAGAATGTTGTGTGGGTTTGGTTTTTAATTCACCAGCAGCTTTTAAAAATGGAATTAATGTTAAATGAATGACTAAAGCATTATCATCTCCCAACTCCCATTTTAATTGACGTACTGCTTCAATATAAAGCAAAGACTCAATATCACCAACCGTTCCACCTATCTCGGTAATGACTATATCAAAGTCTCCAGTATTTCCTAAAAGTTGTATTCTATACTTAATTTCATTGGTAATGTGCGGAACTACTTGTACTGTTTTTCCAAGGAATTCACCCCTGCGTTCTTTTTGAATAACACTTTGGTAAATACGACCAGTTGTTACGTTATTAGCTTGTGAAGTAGGCACGTTTAAAAAACGCTCATAATGTCCTAAATCCAAATCTGTTTCTGCACCATCATCAGTAACATAACATTCTCCATGTTCATATGGGTTTAATGTTCCTGGATCAACATTTATATAGGGGTCTAATTTTTGAATGGTTACTCGATATCCTCTAGCTTGTAGTAATTTAGCTAAAGATGCTCCAATAATTCCTTTCCCTAAAGAAGAGGAAACTCCGCCCGTAACGAATATATATTTTGTAGTGTTCATTTGTCCTTATTATACGGGATGCAAATGTAAGGATTTATTGCTGAAGCAAGCAGATAATCAATAAGAAACAAATGAAAATATAAAGAATCTTAATAAAACTATTAATGATTGTTGCTTATTAATCTATTTACGAATGAGTTTTAAGATCAAATCTTCTAGTCCATTTATTTTAATTTCATCTATTTCCATCATCATGCTCCCTAATTTACCCTTTGGAAACCCTTTGCGTTTATACCAGGTATAATAATACTCCGGAATTTTAATCAAGTAATAACCTTTATATTTACCATAAGGCATTTTATAATTTGCCAATTCAATTAAATGATTGGGATCAAAATTATTTCCAACGTTCATAAGCTATATAAGTTTCGCATTCCATTTTTTTCTTTATTTTTTGAATGATTTGATTCGCTATCAAATTTTTGTTACATCGCTATTTGAGTACCTTCTGTTTGGTAAAATAAAGCTTCTAACTCTTCTTTCATATTATCAGAAAACTGAGTTTAATCTTGGTTCTTGAAAGATGCGTTTATACAATTCTAAAATATCGAAATGAGTTTGCACATATTTTAAAATCTGTCTATTACAGGTTGTAATCTTCAGTCCATGCAATTTTTTCTTCTTCCAAATGAGGAAAAAAATAAGCCGATGAGACTAAAATTATTCAAATTACTTTCATTATTAAATGATACTTGGCAATTTAAAAAGAGAGAATCCCAAATTTTATAAGTTCTGCTAATTTATTAAAAGTGAATGTGAATCTTTTAAGGATACTACAAAAAAGTGAAATTATTCAAAGATAATTTATTCGACTACTTCCAGTTTTAATTCATTGTTGTATTTCATAATGTAAAAAGCTTGGTTTTTATATCCTGAATTTAACGTATTAAAATATTGAAACTTGTTTTCAATATACTCAGTTTTAATATCACTAACAGAAGCTTCTTTTAAAGTTATTGCATTAGCCAACCTTAATAACACATCGTATGTAACATCAAAACCTCTAATTGCATAATGATTAGGCATTACTCCATATTTGTTTTTATAACTCACCAAAAAAGGAACCATTAAATCATAATCATAATGTTTATTTGATGACGGATATGTGAAATTTAAATTTGCTAAATGCTCATTAGATACATCATGATAATCAAAAGCTCTTGATTTATTAACCGCAAAAAGGCGTATTTTATTTTTTCCAATCTCAACATCATCTTCGTCTAATATAATCTCAGGAAATCCATTTAAAAGACCTACTACATTACTTACCAAAATAGGATTATCTGAATCTAAAATCACCCAATTTTCTTTAACCTTATCCAATTGAATCTGTATATCTTCAAGATATAAATAATTTCCTTCTTCAGGAACTATGGTCTTGGCGCTTGGTATAGCATTCATAATTGTGCCTTTTCGTTGAGTCCACTCTTTTCCTGTAATTACAATTATATTGATAGTATCTAATCGTTTTATAATAAAATCCAACATTGCAGTTTCCATCAATTCGCTGGAAGGTATCGTTTGATATAAATTAGGATATTCTTTTAATTTAAATTTACTCAATGGCGAAAAAACAGGAATATTTTCAGATTGTAATGCTGATGCAGCTTTCTCTATATTTTTACTTAATAAAGGGCCGATTACAGCATCGATTTCATTAAAATTATTTGAACTCATAATTTGCGCTACTTTTGAAACTTGACCTTCCGTATCGTATATAGTAATATCAGTAGAAATCCCTTTATCTTTGGCAAACTCTGCTGCCATTAACACTCCACTATAAAAATCAATAGCTGCTCTTAAAGTACCATCAGATTTTAACAAATCGGTATTCACACTTAAAGAATCTAAATCAATGCGATTTAGTTTAAAAGGAAGCATCACCGCTAATTTCTTTGTGCTTGTATTTAATATATAATCCGCTAAGTTGACAGCTTCAAACTTTTGGCCATCTATCGCATTATTTATTTTAGGAATTTTTAAGATCATTCCTTCTTTTAGGCCCTCAACAGCATATGGATTTAAAGTAATAATTTCTTCTTGGCTAAGACCAAACTTCACTTTTAGCCTAAAGAATCCTTCTTTTGGTAAAACTTCATAGAATTCATACTTATCTTCATCTTCGACAAGATTCGAATTGCTTGATATCTCTTTTTTAGGTACTATTATTTCTTCTCCGATAGCAAGATTTTTCGCCATATTTGGGTTTAATATTTCTAATTCAGCAATTGTAATATCATACTTTCTTGCAATTCCATACTTAGTTTCTTTAGGAAGAACTTTATGTTTGTTAATGGTATCATTTGCTGTTAAAATTTCTTTATTAGTTGTATTACTTAGAGTTATAACATTAAAAACAGGAATATCAATTCGTTCTCCCTTTACAGGTTCTCTAGCGTATAAGTCTTTATTATATTTCTTTAGTAAATCTTTAGATATATTATATTTAGTGGCAATGCTTTTTATGGTTTCTCTTTTTCTAACACGGTGTTTTTTTGCAGAAACAATTATTTCTTCACCATTATTTGGTAAAATTAAAATGACACCTGTTTTTATGATATGTTTCAAATCTGGATTTAACTGATAGATAGTTGCCTCTGAAACATTAAATTTTTTAGAGATACTATAAACCGTTTCTCCTTTTTTTACGATATGTCTTTGATAGTTATTTTGAGCAAATGAATTGTTCGCAAATAAGACAAAAAATAAAACTAAAAATAACTCCTTCATAAATTAATGCTTTTGGAATGCTTAAGATAAATCAAAATTAATTCTTTTTTTTGATGCGATTTATTCCCATTCAATAGTAGCAGGTGGCTTTGAACTAATATCATACACTACTCTATTAACGCCTTTTACTCTATTTATTATATGATTAGATATTTCTTGTAAGAATTTATAGGGTAAATCCACCCAATCAGCTGTCATTCCATCGGTAGATTCTACTGCACGTAAAGCTACTACTTTTTCATAAGTACGCTCATCACCCATAACTCCAACACTATTTACTGGTAATAACATCGCTCCTGCTTGCCATACTTTATTATACAAATTCCATTTTTTTAATCCCTCAATGAAAATAGCATCTACCTCTTGTAGTATACTCACTTTCTCAGCAGTAACATCTCCTAATATGCGAATTCCCAAACCAGGCCCTGGAAAAGGATGTCTTCCTAATAAGTCGGCATCAATTCCCATTTGAGCTCCAACTCTACGAACCTCATCTTTAAAAATCATTCGCAATGGCTCAACTACTTTTAACTTCATAAAATCAGGCAATCCCCCTACATTATGATGAGATTTAATGGTAGCTGAAGGGCCCCCAGTTGCAGAAACACTTTCAATAACATCTGGATAGATAGTTCCTTGTGCCAACCAATGAACATCTTCTACTAAATTAGCTTCATCATCAAAAACTTCAATAAAAACCCTACCAATAGCTTTTCGTTTTAATTCTGGATCACTAATTCCTTTTAAAGCATTCAAAAAACGTTCAGATGAATCTACTCCTTTTACATTTAAGCCCATATGCTCATATTGATCGAGTACACTTTGAAATTCATTTTTACGAAGCAAGCCATTATTTACGAATATACAATACAGGTTTTTTCCAATCGCTTTATGCAATAAAACAGCTGCTACTGAAGAGTCTACTCCGCCGCTTAAACCTAGCACTACCTTATCATTTCCTAATTTTTCTTTTAATTCTGAAACTGTGGTCTCCACAAAAGCAGCAGGCGTCCAGGTCTGGGCTACCTTGGCAATTTTCACTAAAAAATTTTCTAATATATTTTTTCCGTAGCTTGTATGATACACTTCTGGATGAAATTGAATTGCATAGGTATCTTCACCGTCAATGCGATAAGCTGCATTCACTACGTCCTTAGTACTTGCTAAACAAACAGCATTGTCTGGGAGTTTTGCGATGGTATCACTATGACTCATCCAAACTTGACTGTCTTTTTCTACGCCTTCAAATAAAGTTTCGTTCTCTGAAACCTCTGAAAGGTTTGCACGACCATATTCTCTAATATTAGAAGGCGCTACAATCCCACCATTAAAATGTGCTAAGTATTGAGCACCATAACAGATACCCAACAAAGGTTTGTGGGTTTTAATTTCTGAAAGATCTGGATGTGGGGCATCTAGAGCACGGACAGAAAAAGGACTTCCCGATAAAATGACTGCTTTGAAACTATTTAAATTACTTGGGATTTTGTTGTAGGGATGAATTTCGCAGTAAATATTTAATTCTCTTACGCGTCTTGCGATAAGCTGTGTATACTGTGAACCAAAATCTAGAATGAGGACGTTGTTTTGCATTCGCAAAAATAAGCTAAAAAATTATTTTGTATCACAGTTTTAATGATTTTATAATATAAATATTTAAAAAAGCCATTTAAATATCTTGTAATATAATTTCATTCCAATAAATTTGTTTTTTAATAAAAGTATAATTATTTAAGATGAAAATGAAAATTGGGATCGATGCAATTGACTACTATGTTCCTCCAATTGCTTTAAGAATTGATGAATTGGCTAAAGCTAGGGATATATCTCCTGCAAAACTAGAAAAAGGATTGGGTTTACATGCTATGTCATTAACTGATGTAAATGAAGACGCTGCTTCCTTAGCTGCAAATGCTTTATTGCGTTTAATTGAGAATAATAAAATTGACCCAACTACAATTGGTCGTATTTATTTGGGTACAGAAAGTGCTATTGATGCCGCAAAACCTACCTCAACTTACGCTGTTGGTGCTGTTGAAGATAAATTAAGAGATCAATTTGGAGAACGATGTTTTAAAAATTGTGATGTTGTAGATTTAACTTTTGCGTGTATTGGAGCTATTGATGCTTTAGAAAATTGTATTGATTGGGTGCGTGCCAATCCTTCCAGAAAAGCAATTGTTATAGCTTCTGATATTGCAAAATACAAATTAAAGTCTTCGGGAGAATATACTCAAGGTGCTGGAGCAATTGCAACATTAATTTCTAGTAATCCTAACATACTTGAAATAAACGATACAATTGGCATTGGCATGCAACATGTGGGCGACTTCTTTAAACCCAGAAGAACTCTAAGTAATATTGATTTACAAAAGTTTTCAAATGGAATTACTGTTCAAGAAATTACTGAATCATCAAAAGAAAAAATGGAATTATTTTCTGAAGAGCCCGTTTTTGATGGTCATTATTCAAATGAATGTTACCAAAATCGAATTAAAGAAGCTTTAGATCATTTTAATGAACAAAAGAAAACAGATTTTTTGGAAGATTGGAACCACTTAATATTCCATTTACCTTATGCTTATCAAGGCAGAAGAATGATGCTAGACATATGGTTATTATGGATAAAAGAAAAAGGATTGATTAAGTTACTAGAAGAAGAAGTTGGACCAATTAACTCTATGGTATTTAAAGATTGGAAAAAAGAAGTTTCAAAAACTACAATTTATCAAAAATTTATAAAAGAAAAAATAGCAGACGGTGAAAAAGCCTCAATGCAAATTGGTAATATGTATACGGGGTCTATCTTTATGTCTTTAATAAGCTTATTAGTGGTTTCCATGGAACAACAAAAAGAGTTAGCAGGTACTACCATTGGGTTTTTAAGTTACGGAAGTGGTTCTAAATCTAAAATTTTAGAAGGCACCATTTCTAAATACTGGTTGAATAAAGTAAAAGATTTATCAATTTTTGAAACCTTAAAAAACAGGATATTTATTGATTTCAGCACCTATAATAAATTACATAATTGCGCTATTGATAAACCGATATCTAAAAAGAAAGCATTTGTTTTAAGTGGGATAGATGACCAAGAAAACAAAAAAGGATTTAGACATTATAAATACTAAAAATTCTGATCCATATATAAAAACACTAGAACATTCCTTTTAAAACTGTTATTCAAATTTTAAATCAAGTGTACCTTTTGATGATTATGTAAGAAAAGAAATGGTTTCACTAATTCAGTAATCAAATTTATAGAAAAACAGATTACTTTAGGTTTAAATTGAAACTCAACTAAGATTTCTGTAAAGTTAAAACTAGAATTTATCTAGAAAGAATAAAAACGCTCTAAGCATTTTACTTTTGAATTTAAAAAAAAGTATATTCGTTAAACTGTTGATAAAAGACATTAAAACTATGAAAAAATTACAAATTGCCCTACTTTCTTCTATCTTCTTAACGTTATTTACCAATGTTATTCTTGCTCAACAATGTGATGGAATCACGATAGAGAGCCTTACTAACCCTGGACCTTTTGCAATAGAAACTTTGACAGAAGCAGATGGAATACGTAATGGTCCCGATTATTTAGGAGCGACCATTTACTATCCTACGAACGGGACATCACCATTCCCAAGTATTGCGATTATACCAGGATTCACGGGTCTTCCTTCAAGTGTTCAAGAATGGGGGCCATTTTATGCATCTCACGGAATTGTAACCATTATTATAGGCACGAATTCTCTTATAGATTTTCCAGAAGCTCGTGCTCTTGCTCTTTTAGATGCTTTGGAAACAATTAGACAAGAAAACACTAGAGCTTCTTCTCCACTTGAAGGAGCTCTTAACCTAAATCAACTAGCTGTTAGCGGTCATTCTATGGGTGGTGGAGGTGCACAAAGGGCAGCTGTACTTGATAATACCATAGCTGGTGTTGTTGCTTTGTGCCCATGGTTACCTGATCCTCAACTTAATCATCAAAGTCCGGTGGTGATTTTTAGTGGTGAGAGTGATGGGGTAGCACCTCCTTTGCAACACGCAGATATTCATTATAATACAACACCCAATGCAACTGACAAATTACTATTCGAAATTGCAAACGGCAATCATAACGTAGCCAACAATCCCAATGGAGGAGGAGGTTCTATCGGAAAAATAGCACTATCATGGATTAAACTTTATGTAGAAGAAAATGATTGTTATTGTTCCTTGTTAACGGATGACCTTCTAGTAAACCCTCCAGCTGCCTCTAAAGTAGAGCAAGATTTCGAATGTGAATTATTAAGTCTTAATGATCAAGAATTAGCGATTGAACTTTATCCCAATCCAACGAGTAATTTCATTAATATTGTGAACAGAGCTGACATGGCCTTAGAAGGTGTTAAAATTTATGACATGAATGGGAGGTTAGTTAGCGAGGTTTTGATCACAAATAGCAATACATTAAACATCGATCTATCAGGTCTTTCTTCTGGAATATATATGTTACATGCCTACAATAATCAATTAAATATCATAAAAAAAGTGATAAAAAAATAGGTTTGATAATTTAATTATTAGAATAATAATGATAATTCAAAGAATCAAATTTTAAAACACCACATGTGGTTATTAAAACAATAAATTTAACCAAATTATAATGAACTTTAATAAATCTCAAAAGAAATACCAGCGATTTAAAGAGGAGAATAATAAAAATTTTAAGCTATTATTTTATGCGCTGTTAATTGGAATTATTGTAGGACTGGTTGGTGCCATTTTTAGAATTATACTAAGTTATATTGAAGTTTTCAGAGTTAACTTATATGAAAATGCAGGAAAGTTGGATTTTATGAGTTGGCTTTGGCCTATTTTATTTGCAATTACAGGAATTAGCATTGCATTATATTTAGTTCGGAAATTTGCACCTGAGGCATCAGGTAGTGGAGTTCAAGAAATAGAGGGCGCACTTGATGGACTAAGGCCTATGCGTTGGAAAAGAGTATTACCCATAAAATTTATTGCTTCATTATTTTCCTTGGGGAGTGGTTTACTGTTAGGTCGAGAAGGACCGACTATTCAATTGGGAGCAAATATTGGTAAAATGATAAAAGACACATTTGGGAAATCGGATATTGAAAGTAATTCATTAATTTCTACTGGAGCTGCTGCAGGACTCGCTAGTGCATTTAATGCACCTTTTGCAGGAATTATTTTTGTAATTGAAGAAATGCATGGACAGTTTAAATTTAATTTTTATTCAGTTGCAGCTATTATGATTGGTGCCGGAACAGCTGATTTTATTGTTAGGGTTCTAGTCAATTCTGAACCGGTTCTAGAAATAATGATTTTTCCAAGTCCAAACATATTTGGACTATGGATATTTATAGTTCTGGGTTTATTATCCAGTATTATAGGCTATGTGTATAATAAGTTACTTGTTAAATCGTTGGATTTATTTAAATTTTCCTTTAAAATACCAATAATTTATACGGGAATTACTGTAGGATTAATCATTGCAGTAATTGGTATGTTTTTCCCCAATCTAATAGGAGGGGGATATGATATAATTACCAAAGGAGTTGGTAATTCTTTTACATTATCTTTTTTATTATTTTTATTTATTGCAAGATTATTTTTGTCAATATTTAGCTATAGCACAGGAGCACCGGGAGGAATTTTCCTACCCATGCTTACCCTTGGAGTTATTTTTGGTATGTTATTTGGAACTAGCATGCAACACTATTTTCCCGATTTAATTTCTCACCCAGGTGTATATGCCATAGCTGGTATGGCTGGTATTTTTTCAGCAACCGTCAGAGCACCTTTAACGGGATTAGTACTTGCAATAGAAATGACATCAAACTATGAATTAATTTTACCCTTGATAGTAACCACAGTTATCGCTTCAGTATTTACAGCATTACTGGGTAATGAGCCTATATATAGCACTTTATTAAAACGCACTTTGGAAAACTTAAAACAATAAAAAGTATGTAATGGTAAATTATGTATTTACTGATGCTTGCTTTATCATATTACACCTCTTATGAAATGGAAATAAGAAAAAACATATAAGTTAGCAGCATTTAAAAAAAAATGTTAATTTTGAATTAATCGATTTTTTCTTTTTTATTTTATTTATCCACAACTTTCTTTTTAAGCGAATTTTGACCAATAAATTTAAAAACTAAAAATACTAACCATTATAAAAACAATCAACAATTTTTATTTGTTTAATACCTAGAAAAAAACTTATGAAAAAATTAATTTTAGCAATCATTTTATTATTCTCGTTTTCAATACAAGCCCAATCATCGCTTAACGGACTTTGGGATACTGGAGAAAATAATACCAATATAGAGGTCAGTGAAAAAAATAATCAATGGGTAGGCCTTGTAAAGACTTCAGATGCAAAGGAAGATATTGGAATGTTGATTTTAAAGAATCTAAAGAAAGATGGAGACAAATCAACCGGAAAAATTTATGCTCCAAAGCGTAAACAATGGTATGATGTAGAGATTACAGTAGAGAAAAATAATTTAGACCTTAAAGTTAACGCAGGATTATTTAGTAAATCATTAGAATGGAAAAGAGTCCAATAAAAAAATTTCTAAAGCATATAAAAAGTAGACGCTTTATAGCTAAAGTTTTTCTTTTAAAATAAATTGAAAAGTATGAGAAAACAACTTCCATATATTGTATTTGCTACATGCATGCTAATTATAATGTATTCATGCTCAAAGAAATTTATGGTCATTGAAAGTCCTTTATTGCAACCGCCTTCCAGAGTGCTTAAAGAAAGACCTAATGTGGCACTGGTTCTTGGAGGTGGGGCATTTCATGGAATGGCACATGCGGGTGTTATAAAAGTACTTGAAGATGCCGGAATTCCAATTGACCTGATCGTTGGAACGAGTGCGGGAAGTATGGTCGGCGCATTATATGCTGACAATCCTAAAATTAACGATCTAATACCGTTAATAAAATCAACAAAAGCAAAAGATGTTTTTGATTTTTCTTTATTTCGGTCGAGCTTAGGCTTTGTTTCTGGAAAGAAATTACAAAGTTATCTAAATAAACAACTTAGTGTTACTCAGATTGAGGATACACAAATACCTTTTGTTGCTGTTACAACAGATATTGAGAAAGGAAAATCTGTTGCTTTAAAAGCCGGACCAATATCACCATCGGTTAACGCATCTTGTGCAGTCCCAGGAATTTTTGAACCGGTAAAAATGTATGGTACAACTTTTGTCGATGGAGGTGTTATTAATGGGGTTCCTGTTAATTTTGCCAAAGAGTATGATCCAAAATATATTATTGCAGTTAGAATTATGGAGTTCGATACTACGGTGGTATTAAAAAACCGAAAAGATGTGGTGTTGCGAACATCTGCTGTTGCATCTCATTATGCTAATGAAGAAACAATTTCATTAGCTAATATTATAATTGCACCTGACCTAAAAGGCATTCCGCTAATGAGTAGTAAAAACAATGAAAAAATGTATGAACTGGGAATTAATGCAGCAAAAGCTATACTTCCTGAGATAAGATATGAACTAAAAGAAAGGGATATACTTAAATAGTTTAGTCTGTTTATTATCAGTTGAAAACGGTTAGGTTTAAAACTGAAAACGAAAACAAGTTAAACTATAATTTTAACACAGTAAATTGGTGGCAAAGTGGATCCAGTTGTCTCTTTATGTGCGGTATTAACTGTTCTCCATGTTCCAGATAAAACTCAGAGAAATTAACCCTACGTTCTTGTAGACTTTCCTTTGGAAATAATTGTTTTTGGATTGAGGTTAATCTTTTTAATTGATCTTTTAGTTTTCTTTTTTCTGCTTTTAGCAATCTTTTCTCTAAATGATCTAAACCGTTAAGCTGCTTTTTTTCTTGTGCTCCAACAGCTCCTATAAAAGAGACATCAGTTTGTTTTGCCAATTCATACAAGTCTATAAATTGTTTTTTTAAATGTTCCCGTTGTGGGTTAAAATTAATTTTTAATGTTGACAACTGTTGCGTATGCTTTTTTTCTAAATCATCGATATTTAAAAACAATGCTTCGATAGTTTCATTTAGTTTATCTAATTTTTTAGAAATTTTTTTGGGGAGCAACAAGACTGAATTTCGCAATAATAAAATGGGAAAAGTTACCGCTACACTTTTAAAATAATCTTTTAATTGAAACCAATAAGCCAATTCTCCACCTCCACCTACATAACACAAATTAGGCAATACCACTTCTTGATAAAGAGGTCTTAATAAGGCATTGGGTGAAAATCGTTCTGGGAATTCTTCGAGCTCTTTTAATAAATCTTCCTTTGAAAAAACTATCCTTGTATTGTTAATTTTAAAACTTCCTTCTTCCTCAATTATGCGTTCTCGGATTCCTTTAATAATATAAAATAGATTAATTTCTCTAGGATGTACTTGCTTATTATAACCGACGAATTCTAATTGCTCAGTTGTTTTATTAATTATTGAAAAAGAACTATTATCAAAAAGTTCTTTTTGAGCAAAATATGCAAATTCTTTTTTTAGTCCCTTTTCATTTCCATCAATAATAACGAGTCCATGTTCCGCAAACAATTGTTGAGCCAAATAACGAGAAGCATCACTTAGATTTTTGTGTTGTAAATAAGCTTCAGAAAACAAGTCAATTAGTTTTTTAGCATTCTTACTTACACCCATTTTAGTTTTTAAAGTTGCTAATAACTGTTCCATTCCTTCAGTGTCCAACGCTCCGACAGCTCCGCCACTTTGGTGATCCCAAGTTACCTTTTCATCATATAGATTAAAATAATTGATCTCCTCAAAATCGTGATCTTCACTTGCCATCCAATACACTGGAACAAAATGATGATTGGAATGTTTTTTATTTAATTGTTCCGATAAATTAATTGCCGAAATTATTTTGTATAAGAAATATAAAGGTCCCGTAAATAGATTAAGTTGATGACCTGTAGTAACGGTAAAGGTATGATCACTTAAAAGTGAATTAATATTGTTTTTTGTTGCTTCAGAAATTTCAAAACCTTGGTATTGTTTTTTTAAACTAGTTACCAAAACCTTCCTGTTTTTCTTTTTAAAAGACCTGCTCTTTTCTGCTATCTGGGCCTTAAAATTATTAATTACAGGGAAACGGTGATAAAAAGATGCTAATACTTCTTTTTCAGATAAATAATCAATCATTAAAGATGAAAAGTATCCAGTGCTTTTGTAAGGTATGTGTTTTATCGACATAAAATAATTTGCAATATCAGTTGTAAAAATACAAAATCCTTAATAGTGTTATGCAAGAGAATGTTAATTAAAAAATATATAGGATGAAATGTAAAACATTTTATAAATTGCAAGCACTTAATAAAAAACACCATGATTCGTTACTTGACCCTTTTATTTCTTTTTATTTCAACAAGCATCATCGCTCAAATAAAATCTCCATCTGAGTTTTTAGGCTATGAGATAGGCACTCAATTTACTCGTCACGCGGAGGTAGTTAATTATTTTGAGTATGTAGCTTCTAACAGTAAGCTAGTCACTTATGAAACCTATGGAAAAACGAACGAGCGAAGACAATTAACCTATGCGATTGTTTCTTCCAAGGATAATTTGAAAAACATAGAAACGATTAGAACCAATCAACTTAAAAATGCCGGAATTATAGATGGAGATGTAAATCCTGAAAAAGCGATTGTTTGGTTAAGTTATAACGTACATGGTAATGAGGCATCTAGTTCAGAAGCTGCCATGCAAACTCTTTATATACTTATTACCAAGAAACAATTATGGTTAGAAAATACAGTAGTAATTATCGATCCCTGTGTCAATCCAGATGGACGCGATCGTTACGTAAACTGGTACAACCAAGTAAAAGCAACTCCATACGATGTAAAACAAGTAGCTGCAGAGCATAACGAACCTTGGCCTGGAGGAAGAGCCAACCATTACCTTTTCGATTTAAACAGAGATTGGGTTTGGGCAACACAAATAGAAACAACTCAACGATTAAAGCTTTACAATCGATGGATGCCTCACATTCATATAGATTTTCACGAACAAGGAATAAACGAACCTTATTATTTTGCTCCAGCTGCTGAGCCTTACCATGAGGTTATTTCAGATTGGCAACGAGATTTCCAAGTTCAAATAGGTAAAAACAATGCAAAATATTTTGATCGCGAAGGATGGTTATTTTTTACAAGAGAACGATTCGATTTATTATATCCAAGTTATGGAGACACCTACCCAATGTTTATGGGAGCTATCGGCATGACCTATGAGCAAGCTGGACACGGAAGGGCTGGACTGGGTGTTAATACAGACGAAGGCACGGTATTAACTTTAGTAGACCGAATGCAACACCATACTACCACAGGCCTATCTACGGTTGAAGTAGCTTCAAAAAATACTGAAAAACTAAATAACGAATTTAAAACCTATTTTAATAACACCCAATTAAGGTATAAAAGTTACGTATTAAATGGCAATTCAGATAAATTAAAAAAACTCACAAACTTGTTAGATAAACATGAAATAACCTGGGGATATTCTGTTGGTAAAAGTGCTTCAGGATATCATTATGGAGCTCAACAAAGCGGTTCAATTAACGCTGAAAATGGAATTATTGTAAGTACCAATCAACCAAAAGGTAAAATGGTAAAAGTCTTGTTCGAACCAGATACTAAATTAAGCAATCCGTTAACCTATGACATTACTTCTTGGAGTTTACCATATGCTTACGGCCTAGAAACTGTTGCAAGCACCAGTTTATTAAAAGCTAATGGTATTAAAAATAGCCATGAATTTCACAACAAACCATCCCCAAAATCTGTAGGTTATATCTGTAAATGGAATAGTATGGACGATGCTGCTTTTTTAGTAGAATTGTTAAAGAACGATATCAAAGTACGTTTTTCTGAAAAAGAATTGAGTTTTAATAGTATTCTTTTTGATAGAGGAAGTCTAATTATAACGAGAAGCGATAATATAAACAAGGTAGATTTTGATAAAATAGTGACTGATATTGCTAACAAGCAATACCGTAAATTAGTTGCTTCACCATCTAGTTTTTCAGATAATGGAACAGATTTTGGTTCGCCAGATATTAAATTAGTGAACAAACAACGAATTGCCGTATTAAAAGGGGAAGGTGTTTCTTCACTTAGTTATGGAGCTATTTGGTATTTTTTTGAAACAGAATTAAAATACCCTCTTACATCTATTGATACGAATGACTTTAGAACTAGCTCTTTAGAAAAATTCGATGTATTAATTCTTCCTGAAACTTATTATTGGGAAGCACTTGATGAAAATAGCATTAAAACACTTAAAAGTTGGATTAAAAAAGGAGGTAAATTAATCGCAATGGGAAGCTCTGTTGGTTTATTTAATGGTAAAGAAGGTTTTGGCATTTCAATAAATAATGAATTAGAAAAAGAGGAAATAGAAGATGATTTAGATTTAAAACTGCAACCCTATGATCAACGAGAAATTAACAATGTAAAAAACTTTATTACGGGAAGTATCTATAAAGTAACAATAGATAACACACATCCGATGGCCTTCGGTTATAGCGATACTTATTATAGTTTAAAACAAGGCAAGCAATCATTTCAATTCTTAGATTCAGGTTATAACGTTGGATATTTGAAAGGAGATGCTGTGAGTGTTTCAGGTTTTTCTGGAAAGGAAGCTATAAAAACACTTAAAAACTCCATTGTTTTTGCTGAAAAAAGAATGGGAAGCGGAAGCATTATTTACCTGGTAGACGATGTATTATTTCGTTCGTTTTGGGAAAATGGTAAATTATTTTTTATAAATAGTATTTTTTTTGTAAACAATAATAAAGTTAGAATTTAAAATATTAACTAAATTTGAATAACATAGCTCAATCATGTTTGAAAACATTTTTATTGGATTAATAGTCGTCGGAATTACTATTATAATTCAAGCCTATGGCACAAAATTTTGGACTTCATATATTAAAAATCAATACGCAAGTAAACCTTTAATCAGTTTTGATCACAGAACTGTTAGGTTAATAATATATACCTCTTTATTTTTATTCTCATTAAATTTTTTAGAGGTTGTTGTTTGGGGTTTCACCTATTATCTTTTGCCGGGTATTACAGAATTTCAAAATCTAGAAAAAGCTATTTATTTTTCATTAGTCACTTTTACCACCCTCGGATATGGTGATATTACCATAAGTTCTACCAATAGAATTTTATCTGGTTTTGAGGCTATGAACGGCATTTTATTGATGGGCTGGACCACGGCAATGATGTTTTCTGTTATACAATTTGTTATGAAAGAAACATTAAAGGAACAGAATGAAAAAAAAACAGCAGATCCAAGCTCTAAAAAATAGAATCTATTTAACACCCTCAATACTAATGTTTTACTAAATTTGCTAGTTATTAAATTATTTAATGAGTTTTAAGAGTATGTAGTAACCGATTCTTTTATTATTTATGAACCTGAAACTTGAATCTATTTTGTGGTATCAAACAATATCTTACATTAAATTTTTACTGAAATCTAAAAACCAGCATGGAATTCATTCTCCTTTTGTCTATGATTTAATAACGAAATGTTTTTATGATTCTAAAAAGAAAGCAGCCTACAAAACATTGATCGCATACAGGAATAAGACCATTCAACATAAGAATATAATTTTCATTATAAATCTTATAGCAAACTATAGAGTATTTAAATCGAAGGAAAGAAAAGTTTCTACCATTACAAAAAACACAAAAATTACTTTAAAAAAGCAAAAATTACTTTTTAGGGTAATAAGTTATTTTAAACCTGATACTATTTTGGAACTAAGAACTTCTATTGGTTTAGGAACTATTGCTATGTCTATTGCAAATCCTTCTTCCCAACTAATAACCATAGAGGGATGCCCAAATACTTCAAAAGTAGCACAGCGCTATTTTAAGAAGTTTGGGCTACAAAATATTCATTTAAAAAGTTTGACTTTTGAAGATTTTTTCAAAATTAAATCTTCGACAAAATATGATGTTGTATTTATAAATGAAAATCACAACAAAGAAGATATTATAAACTATTTCAACTTTCTATCAAATAAAATAAATAATGATTCTATTTTAATATTTGATGGAATATATCGGAATATTAAGATAACAGAAGCTTGGAATCAAATTAAAGAAAACCCTAAAGTTACTCTTAGCATAGATACTTATTATTGGGGCTTTCTTTTTTTTAGAGTAGAGCAAGAAAAACAACATTTTACTATAAGAGTGTAACAAGCGAATGCACTCTGCGTCTTATGAGTAAAACTATTATCTTGCAAAGGTTAAAATTCACTATAAAAAAATGAGTTTAGTTATAAAAATTAAGGGAATAATTAGGAATTTTCCATTGGGAAATGAGCTAGTAAAAGTTTTAAAAGGAATCGATTTAGAGATCGAACGTGGAGAATATGTAGCATTGATGGGGCCTTCTGGTTCTGGAAAATCTACCTTAATGAACCTCTTAGGTTGTCTAGACACTCCAACTGCCGGAACCTACGAATTAAATGGAAAAGATGTAAGTAATATGTCACAAGATGATCTAGCTGAAATTAGAAATAAAGAAATAGGTTTTGTTTTTCAAACTTTTAACTTATTACCGAGAACAACAGCATTAGATAATGTAGCATTACCCATGGTTTATGCAGGAGCTTCAAAAGAAAAACGAAAAAATCGGGCTGAAAAAGTATTAACAGATGTTGGCTTAGCTGATAGAATGGATCATAAACCAAGTCAATTGTCCGGAGGACAAAGACAACGTGTTGCTGTAGGTAGAGCATTAGTAAACAAACCTTCCATCATTTTAGCAGATGAGCCTACAGGAAATTTAGATTCTAAAACATCTTTAGAAATTATGGGACTTTTTGATGATATTCATAAAAAAGGAAACACTGTTATCATTGTAACACACGAAGAAGATATTGCAAAATACGCACATAGAGTAATTAGATTAGTGGATGGCATAGTTTCAAGCGATATAAGAAATCAATAAGTTTATAATATTCTATATTTGTAAGTCAAATTACTTTTTATGGATTTTTTCAATCTTTCAAATCCCATTCTTTTAATCGTTAGCGGTTTTGGATTACTAGTCTTACTCTATTTTTGGAATAAGTATAATACAAAAAAAAGTCGCCTAAGAAACAGAAAGAGTTTTAGAAAAAATTATTACGATAAGAAAAACGACTAGCCATCATGAAAAAAGCAATCATTGTTGGAGCTACTTCAGGCATAGGTAGAGAATTAGCATCTATTCTTATAAATAATAACTTTAAAGTTGGTATTACAGGAAGAAGATTAAAGCTCTTAGAAGAATTAAAATCTACTTCACCAGATAACTATATTGTCAAATCATTTGATTGCACTGCAACTTCTAATATTATTAAACTAGCAGAACTTACTGATGAATTAGAAGGATTAGATTTACTAATTATGAGTTCAGGTAGGGGTCATGAAAATAGGCGATTAAAATTCCAAGAAGATATAAAAATAATCAATTTAAATGTAAGCGCTTTTACTGAAATCATGAACTGGTCCTTTAATTTTTTTAAAAACCAAGGCTTTGGTCATATTACTGCAATAAGTTCTATAGCAGGTTTAAGAGGCACTAAGTTTGCTCCTGCTTACTTTGCATCAAAAGCATACCAAATTAACTATTTAGAAAGTCTTCGAAAAATGGCAATTAAAAACGTCTACATAACGGATATACGTCCAGGTTATGTTGACACTGCTATGGCTTTAGGCGATAATTTGTTTTGGGTTTCTTCTAAGGAAAAAGCTGCTAAACAAATATTTTATTATATAAAAAAGAGAAAAGATATCGGTTATGTTTCTAAAAAGTGGCAAATAATCGCCTTTGCTTTAAAAATAGTTCCCAACTTTATTTATAAAAGAGTATAACTTTAAAAATAAGAATCAATTAAAACCGTTAAGTCTTAATCAATTTATTTAAATAAAACGGAGACATTAAATATTTTAAAAATTAAGAAAGAAGAAGACATGCGTATTCCAATAATAAACTAAAAAGCTTTAACTAATAAATCAATATCAGCTTAGCTATAAAACAATACAAACAAATGAAAATATACACAAAAACTGGAGATAAAGGGACCACTTCTTTATATGGAGGAACAAGAGTTCCTAAACACCACATTCGAATTGAAAGCTACGGAACAGTTGATGAATTAAACTCTTATATTGGATTGGTGAGAGATCAAGATATAGATACCCCAACTAGAGAGTTATTAACTCAAATCCAAGAACGGTTGTTTACATTGGGAGCTATATTGGCAACTGATCCAGAAAAAGAAAAACTAAAAAGTGGAAAAGAGCGATTAAATATTCCAAGAATTGATGAGAACGATATTCAACTTTTAGAGTCTGAAATGGATCAAATAAATGAAAACCTACCTTCGATGACGAATTTTATTCTTCCAGGAGGACACCCTACAGTGTCACATTGTCACGTTGCTCGTTGTATTTGCCGTCGCGCAGAACGTTTAGTTACTTTTCTAAACGAGCAAGAACCTTTAGATGGACTTATTTTAAAGTATTTAAACAGGTTATCTGATTACTTATTTGTACTGGCACGAAAATTGACTTATCATTTAGAAGTGGATGAAATTAAATGGATTCCTAAGAAACTATAATTGTAAAAAATATAAATTGTAAGTATTTGTTTATAAGTTACTTACAAACGTTCTTGAAAATAAAGCACAAATAATTACGATTTTACTTGACTTTGTGATCAAAAAAATTATTTTTGCAGAAAATTAAAAACCATAAAAGTCTATGTACTGGACATTAGAATTAGCATCATTTTTAAGTGATGCACCCTGGCCGGCAACGAAAGATGAATTGATAGATTACTCTATCAGAACTGGAGCACCCCTTGAGGTTGTTGAAAACCTACAGGCAATAGAAGACGAAGGAGATTCTTACGATTCAATTGAAGAGATATGGCCAGATTATCCCACGGACGAAGATTATCTGTGGAATGAAGATGAATATTAAAAAATTAATTACAAAAAAGTCTCTAAATAGAGACTTTTTTTTTGCTTTATACTTTAAAACTAAAAATAGCGTATCCTTTGGCTATGTTGTTTTTTTAGAGTTTTTTTGTAAAACATTGAAAAGTCAATTTACTTTTTAATTTGAGTAAAAAACACACAATCAAAATGGGAATATTAGATAATGTTTTGAAATTATTTGTTGGAGATAAGTCCAAAAAAGATATTAGTGACATCCAGCCGATAGTAGCGCAAATAAAAAAACAAGAATCAGTTATAGAGCAACTTAGCATAGATCAGTTAAGAGCAAAAACTACTGAATTTAAGAATAAAATAAAAGCAGATCAAAAAGAAATTCAAGATCAAATAAATGCTCTAGAAAAAGAGTCTTCCGAGATTGATGATATCAATAAAAAAGAAGATCTATACAAAGAAATTGATCAGTTAAAAGACGACAGGTATCTTACCGAAGTAAAAACATTAGAAGAGTTATTACCCGAAGCTTTTGCAGTTATGAAAGAAACGGCAAAAAGATTTAAAAATAATGAAACACTTATCGTAAATGCAACACCTTTTGATAGGGAAATTTCTGCTACAAAGGATTATGTGAATTTAGATGGAGAAAAGGCGATATGGCAAAACTCTTGGGATGCTGCTGGTAAAAAAATAACTTGGGACATGATTCATTATGATGTTCAATTAATTGGTGGTATAGCCTTGCATCAAGGAAAAGCAGCTGAAATGCAAACTGGTGAAGGTAAAACATTAGTAGCAACCCTTCCGATGTACTTAAATAGTCTAGCTGGAAATGGGGTACATTTAGTTACTGTAAATGATTATTTAGCAAAACGTGATAGCGCGTGGATGGCTCCTTTATTTCAATTTCACGGTTTAACTGTAGATTGTATTGATTATCACCAACCAAACTCCGAAGAACGTAGAAAAGCTTATAATGCAGATATTACTTATGGTACCAACAATGAGTTTGGTTTTGATTACCTAAGGGATAATATGGCACATTCTCCCAAAGATTTAGTTCAGCGACCTCATCACTACGCAATTGTCGATGAGGTAGATTCGGTATTAATTGATGATGCTCGTACGCCTTTAATTATTTCGGGACCTGTACCAGAGGGGGATCGTCATGAATTTAATGAACTAAAACCAAAAATTGCTGATATCGTTGCGGTACAGAAAAAATATTTAACAGGTGTTTTAGCAGATGCTAAAAAACTAATAAAAGAAGGAGACGAAAAAGAAGGTGGTTTCCAACTATTAAGAGTTTACAGAGGTATACCTAAAAACAAGGCATTGATAAAATATTTATCCGAAGAAGGAGTTCGTCAAATACTTCAGAAAACAGAAAATCAATACATGTCAGACAATAACCGTGAAATGCCAAAAATAGATGCGGAATTGTATTATGTAATTGATGAAAAAAACAATCAGATTGAATTATCCGATAAAGGGGTTGATTATCTTTCCGGTACAGACGATCCAGATTTCTTTGTAATGCCAGAAATCGGGGTTAAAATAGCTCAAATTGAATCAGAAAATCTTTCTTCAGAAGAAGAAGCACAACAAAAAGAAATATTGTTTCGTGAATTCGGAGTAAAAAGTGAACGGATACATACCATGAGTCAATTATTGAAAGCCTATTCACTTTTTGAAAAGGATACTCAATATGTAGTAATGGAAAATAAAGTAATGATTGTTGATGAGTCAACGGGTCGTATTATGGATGGAAGACGCTACAGTGATGGTTTACACCAAGCAATTGAAGCCAAAGAAAATGTAAAAATTGAAGCAGCTACCCAAACTTTTGCTACAGTAACGCTACAAAATTACTTTAGGATGTATCGTAAGTTATCTGGTATGACTGGTACAGCTGTAACTGAAGCTGGTGAGCTTTGGGAAATATATAAATTAGATGTTGTTGAAATTCCAACGAATAGACCGATTCAAAGAGATGATCGTGAGGATAAAATCTACAAAACCAAACGTGAAAAATACAATGCAGTAATTGAAGAAGTCACTTTACTTACTGAAGCTGGGAGACCAGTATTAATCGGTACTACTTCGGTAGAAATTTCAGAGTTATTAAGTCGAATGTTAAGTATTCGTAGTGTAAGACATAATGTATTAAATGCAAAACTTCATAAAAAAGAAGCTGATATTGTAGAAGAAGCTGGACAATCTGGTATGGTGACCATAGCAACCAATATGGCTGGTCGTGGTACCGATATTAAATTAACGGAAGAAGTTAAAAAGTCGGGAGGTTTAGCAATAGTTGGAACAGAACGTCATGATTCTCGACGAGTTGATAGACAGTTAAGAGGACGTAGTGGACGTCAAGGAGATCCGGGAAGCTCTCAATTTTATGTAGCATTAGATGATAATTTAATGCGTTTATTTGGTAGTGAGCGAATTGCCAAAATGATGGATAAAATGGGATTAAAAGAAGGTGAAGTAATTCAACATTCTATGATTTCAAAATCTATTGAACGTGCTCAGAAAAAAGTAGAAGAAAATAATTTTGGTATTCGTAAACGTCTGTTAGAATATGATGATGTAATGAATGCCCAAAGAGAAGTAGTTTACAAAAGACGTTTTCATGCATTGTTTGGTGATCGGTTAAGTGTAGATATTGCTAATATGATTTTTGATACTGCAGAGGTAATCACTGAAACTAATAAAATAGCTCAAGATTATAAAAATTTTGAGTTTGAATTAATTCGTTATTTCTCTATCAGTTCTCCTATAGACAAAAAAGAATTTGAGAAAATGGATTCTCAAGAGATTGCAGGAATTATTTACAAAGCTGCATTGGAGCATTATCAAGATAAAATGATACGCAATGCAGAAACGGCATTTCCTGTTATTAAAAATGTTTATGAAACACAAAAAGATCAATATAAACGAATTTTAGTACCATTTACAGATGGAGTTAAAACCTTAAATGTTGCAACCGATCTCGAAAAAGCTTATGAATCAAAAGGAAAACAATTGATACAAGATTTTGAAAAAAATATTTCATTAGCTATTATCGATGATGCTTGGAAAACTCATTTACGTAAAATGGATGAGTTAAAACAATCGGTGCAGTTAGCAGTGCATGAACAAAAAGATCCATTATTGATTTACAAGTTTGAAGCTTTTGAATTGTTTAAAGAAATGATTGTTCAGGTAAATAAAGATGTGATTTCATTTTTATTTAAAGGAGAATTACCTCAAGAAAATCAACAACAAATTAGAGAAGCTCGTCAAGAAAAAACAAATAAAAATCTAAAAGAACAAAAAGAAGAAATTCAAAATTTAGATGAACGTTCATCTATATCAAGAGCAGCAGGACAAACACAAGGTCGACAACAACAAGTAACAGAAACCATCGTTAGAGAGCAACCAAAAATTGGTCGTAATGATAAAGTTACCATCAAACACGTAATGAATGGCGAAAGTAAAACCTTAAAATACAAACAAGCCATTCCATTAATAAACAAAGGAGAATGGGTATTGGTTGAATAATAGTTTTCAAAAAATTATAAAAAAGAATTCAAGAAATTGAGTTCTTTTTTTTATGACTAAGCTAATAATTATAAATTATTCTGTACTTTATTTACATTTTACTTTTGTACAATTCTTTTAAAAAACTTCCTATTTTAAAAAATAAAAAAAAAATAAAGCCAACTAACAAACCCATTATTAATTCTGAAATAACACTCGGTATACCGTGAAATAAATCGTGAACTGCAGTAATATTATGTACAAACAAACCACCACCAACTAAAAGCATAGCAAGCGTACCAATAATAGCAATTAATTGAATTAATTTAGGCAATACCCAAACTAAACTAGTTCCAATTTCGTAAAAAATAATTTTAAAAAAACCTTTATTATTTTCTGAAATCTTTATCAATCGAAATCCTACATCGTCAATCCTCACCATTAAAGCTACAATTCCATAAACACCAATAGTAGATATAACAGCAACTAAAGACACAACTACAACCTGAATTAATAAACTGGAGGTTTTAAGGGTACCAAGGGCGATCATTATAATTTCTAAAGAAAGAATAAAGTCCGTTATAATGGCAGATTTAATTTTAGATTTCTCCACTGCTGATAATGCTGCTTCAGTTTCTATTTCTCTAAAATCAGGCGCATGCTTTTTTTTATAAAAAAAAGTATTAATTATTTTTTCAACCCCTTCAAAACTTAAATAAATTCCTCCTATCAATAAAATGGGCACAATTAATTGAGGTAAAAATGCACTTAATAAAAAAACGAAAGGAAGGATGATCAACTTGTTGACAAAAGATCCTTTTGTAATAGCCCAAATCACAGGTAGTTCTCTTGAAGCTCTAAAACTAGATGCTTTTTCTGCTCCCACGGCCAAGTCGTCTCCTAAAATTCCTGCTGTCTTTTTAGTAGCCACTTTAGTCATTATAGCTACATCGTCCATTAATGCTGCTATATCATCTAAGAGTGCGAAAAATCCTGACATTTATTTTTATTTTGTCTTGAATAAAAAACTAATTATTGGATGCTCTTTTCTTATAGTTCTTTAAAAATTCTCCTTTTGGGCTACCATCATCAAAAGAGCTTCCTTTTAATAATAACCTAGTTTTTCCTCTAGCTTCCTCATTAGGCAAATCTTCATATTCCATTCTGTAAACAGCTCCAAACAAAGGAGCTCTACCAGCTCCGTGATAACAATGAATTAAAACTGGATAATTATCTGGATTGTCCATAATTTCTAAAAAAGAATCTACTGTTTCTTGGCTAGGTACTTGGTGAGAACCCACATTAAAATAGCTCACTCCTTCTATATTTCCTACCGCCTCTTTTTCAGCTATTAACTCTTTAGGAACTTCAGGATTGTTTATAGTGTCTTTAGTTCCAGGAAATCTTAAATCTATAATACTTTTAATATGATACTTTTTGGTATAACTTTCTATTTCATCTGGGGGAATTACCCCAGACTTATAGACTTTTCCTTTGGTGATTTCTTTAAAATTATAATTGATGTTTACATCATAAACATATTTCCCTACTCCTACTAAAACTATGATTAAAATAATTCCAATTATTTTCTTTTTCATACGTTGATATTATTTTTTTGGTTTGCCTAATTTTTTATCTACAATCCTATCAAAAAAATCTTTTATAAAAGCTTTAGTCACTATTTCTAAAGTGTCCATTTGACTATTAGACTGCTCAATTAAATTTATTTTTAAATCTTTATCGTTGATATCGTAAAATCCTGTTGTTTTTATACCATCAAAAAAACAAATATAGTTATCTCTTTGCAGGACATAACCAGATGCACAATAGTTAAAGGTAAAAGGATGAATCAAAGTGTCGTTTATTAAACTTCTCCCCCAACTTCTAAAAGGTTTTTTATAACCAATAAGATCAATAATAGTTGGATAAATATCTATTTGTTGAGCTAAGTCGTTTTTTACTTCCCTTAAACTATTATCAGGTTTGTATATTAAAATTGGTATTCCGGTTCTATTAACTGTTTTTCTATATTCATCAAAACCTGGTTGACTTCCATGATCAGCAGTAATAATAAAAATGGTATTATTAAACCATTCTTCATTTTTAGAAGCTTCAAAAAAAGTTTTAAGGGAATAATCGGTATAAGAAATAGATTGGTTCATTTGCACATTTCCTGTTGGAAATTTTCCTTTGTATTCTTTTGGAATTTTATAAGGTTCATGTGAACTTAAAGTGAAAATTGTACTGAAAAATGGTTCTTTTTTTTCATTCAATACTTCTTTTGTGAAATCTAAAAATTTTTCATCCCAAATACCCCAAGTTCCGTCAAAATCATCATCATCATTATATTCAGTTCTCCCATAATAATTATCAAACCCTAAAATATTACTAAACCCTAAAAAACCCATAGAGCCATTGGCTGCACCATGAAAAAATGAGGTATCATAATCCAATTCATTTAAAATAGAAACTACCGATTCTATTTCTTGTTTAGAATAAGGTGATGAGGTAAATGCATCCTTAAACGATGGAATACCTGCTAATACAGAAGACATTCCATGAATAGATTTATAGCCATTGGCAAATGCATTTGGAAAAATTAAACTGTGTCCTGCTAAAGAATCTATAAAAGGTGTATAACTAACATAATTTTCGATATTTCTATCTTTATTAAAGGCTCCTGAATATTCTCTTGAAAAGCTTTCCGTGATAACTAAAACGATATTAGGTCTTGATTTTTCGTTGCTAGTATATTGCTTAATAGGACTGATAAAATGATCTATTTGATCTGAACTTATATCATAACTTACCCTTTTAAATGTATTTGCAGATAACGTTCTTATAAATGCAAAAGGTGTATTTAACACAAAATCTGCTTGTTTAATTTCTTTTACATGACGATTAGCATCCACCAAATTAATGGGTCTAGTACTTTCTTTAAAATCTCCACCTCTAATTCCGCCAACAGATAAGAGGGTTATGATAATAATAGCTAATACAGAAGTTGAATAATAATACTTAGCGTTAATATTTTCATTGGAAGCGGTTACTTTATATTTTTTATAGAGATATATCCATAAATAAGCTGCTAGGATAAATAATACTAGTACATGCCAATAGGTAAATAAAAATCTAAATAACATTCCCGAAACATTGGATTCATCCTTTAAAACATCGATAACAGTAATGGTAGTCCTGCTATAGTTGTATTTGTAGTATATAAAGTCAATAAAATTTAATGAATAAGCAATTAAATTGGTGACAAAATAGAAGTACAAAAGAAATTTTTGATATTTTTTTGATGTGGTCCTCCTTACAGGAATTATAGAAAGTAAAATAAAGAGGGAATTCACATATAATATAGCGGTAGTATCAAAAGCCAATCCGTAATAATACAATCTAAAAAATTCTGAAATTGAATCAACTCCTAAAAGTAAAAAATTATAACAAAGAAAAAGTGATCTTGCGACAAAATAAAATACATAAACTAAAAATATTCTATAAAATAATACCTTGTATTCCTGTGCTCTAAAAATAGTATTCATTGCCTTTTAATTATTCTTTTATTTACGAATATTGTTTGAATATTGTTTGAATATTGTATGAATATTGTATGAATATTAACAATCAATAATTTAATTCACTTCAATAATCTTCTTTTTGGAACTCATAAAACAACCAATGGCCTACAAATTATTATTACCTTAGGACACATCAGTTAATTAATTGATGCAACTATAGTTAACCATCATCCCTTTTTGAATTCAAGTAACACCATTATCCGTCGTTTTCAGAATTTGTTAAGAAAAAATAATGACATTATAAGAGCAATGAGTCGGTTTTAATAAGTTTTTCTTATTGTAATTTACAAAGTAAGTAAAAATTAATCAATTAATAATATAAATTATTAATTGGTCAATATATAGTGTATTATTAAAAATAAAAGTTATTACATCATTAAATATAATTGAAATTATATGAAAAATTCCCGTTTTTAATTTAAAAATATTGAACTAAACCCTCTGTATTTATTAGATACAATACAACGCTCTTTTTTAAATATTTTCTAGCTGTTGTTTAGTTTAAAGAGTACATAAAAATACGAATGTTGCAAAATTCAGTATCTTTAACAATTCTAATCATAATGCTATGAATAAGTTTAAAAAAAAGTTTATTTGGGTGTTTGGAACCCTCTTAGTATTCCTGCTACTTTTTATGTTAATAATAGGTCCTCTTATAAAAATACAAACCAAAAAACAAAGCCCTGAACAAAACATAACTTATAATCAGGGAGATCTTAAATTAAACGTATTTTATTGCAGTCCAATTAAAAAAAACAGGATTATTTTTGGCGAATTGATTCCATACGGAAAAGTTTGGCGAACAGGGGCAAATGAAGCATCTACTTTTAGCACCAATAAAGATCTGATTATCGATGGAAAAAGTCTGGCGAAAGGAGTGTATACCTTATGGACCATTCCTAATGAAAATTCATGGCAAATTATTTTTAATTCTAAAATGTATGATTGGGGAGTTAAATATACAGATCAAACAGCTTCTCGAGATCCAGAAAATGATGTTTTAATAGTGACGGTTCCAGTTTCAAAAAGTTTAATAAATATCGAAAAATTTACCATTTCATTTACTGAAAATAAAGCAGGAATTTTAATGATATTAGCTTGGGATACTGTTGTGGTACCGGTTTTATTACAAGAAAAATAACATGAACAAAAAAGAAGCTAATAAATCGGCTTTAAAAGAAATAAAAGGAGTAGCACAACCTAAATCCATAAGTGTAGAGGTAGCCTCTACCCTTAAAATAAAACGTGCAAAGGTTCCTGCCACAAAAGAATTAATAAATGGCATACTAAAAAAAGATAAAACTTCTTTAAGTCGTGCCATTACCCTAGTAGAAAGCACCGTTGAAAAGCACCTGGATCAAGCAAGAGAAATTATTGAAGCCTGCTTATCTCATTCAAACAAATCTATACGTATAGGCATAACAGGTGTTCCAGGTGTGGGTAAAAGCACTTTTATAGAACAGTTTGGAAAACTTCTTTGTCAAAATAATTATAAAGTAGCAGTATTAGCAGTAGACCCTAGTAGTTCCATTAGTGGAGGAAGTATTTTAGGAGATAAAACCCGAATGGAAGATTTAGTAAAAGAACCCAATGCTTTTATACGTCCTTCCGCATCAAGAGATTCATTGGGTGGTGTAGCAAGAAATACTAGAGAAGCAATTATTTTATGTGAAGCAGCTGGCTATAATGTGATACTAATTGAAACAGTTGGTGTTGGCCAAAGTGAAACCGTTGTTCATTCAATGACAGATTTCTTTTTATTATTAAAGCTTGCTGGAGCTGGAGATGAATTACAGGGAATTAAAAGAGGTATTATTGAAATGGCCGACAGTATCGTGATAAATAAAGCTGATGGTCATAATATAACAACAGCAAAAATAGCCCAAGCCGAATTTAATAGAGCGCTTCATTTGTATCCAAATAAGGGAAATGATTGGACTCCAAAAACACTAACTTGTAGTGCCCTCCATAATGAAGGTATCTCTGAAATTTGGGAGCTGATTCAAAACTTCAATTCCATCACCAAAAAAAATGGATGTTTTCAGCAAAAAAGAAACGATCAAAATAAATATTGGTTGCTTCAAACGATTGAAAATAGTTTAAAAAGCGACTTTTATAATCATCCAAAAACTAAAGATGAATTAAAAAAACAGTTAATTTTAATTAGTGAGAATAAAACAACTCCTTTTGAAGCTGCTAATTTTTTATTAACTAAAAGAGGACTAAATAATGTCTGAGTTTACCATAATAGTTCCTGTTTACAATGAAGAGTTAAACCTAGAACGACTAGAGAAGGCATTGGTTTATTATTTGAAAATCGCAAAAAAAGAAACTTTAATTCTATTTGTTAATGATGGCTCTACTGACACTAGTCAACAATTAATTGAAGGTATTTGTCTTAGAAATAAAAATTTTAATTATATAAATTTTAAAGAAAATAAAGGTTTAAGTGCCGCTTTAAAAGCTGGTTTTGATGCTGTTGAAACTCCTTTATTGGGATATATCGATTCCGACCTACAAACATCTCCTAATGATTTTAATATTCTTTTAGACCAAATTGACAACTATGATTTAGTTACGGGTATCCGCATTCATAGAAAAGATTCATTTATTAAACATAGATCTTCTAAAGCATCTAATAGTATCCGAAATACTTTCACTGGTGACGGCATGAAAGACACTTGTTGTCCTTTAAAAGTTATCAAAACAGAATGTGCTAAAAAAATTCCTATGTTTAAAGGACTACATCGGTTTTTACCTGCGATGATTTTATTACAAAAAGGAACCGTTTTACAGCTACCTATTCAACATTTTCCGAGAATTGCAGGAGAATCAAAATTTGGAATTAGAAATCGATTATTAGGTCCCATTACAGATTGTTTTGCATATTTATGGATGAAAAAAAAATATATAAATTATGAAGTAATCAAAAAAGGGTGAACGATTACTCTATATATTCAATAGGTTTAATAGCACAAATCCTTTTTTCAATAAGATTATTGATCCAATGGCTTTCTTCAGAAAAAGAAAAAAAAGTGGTTGCTCCTACTCTATTTTGGAGTATTGGTATGATTGCTTCTTCACTTTTATTTATGTATGGATATTTAAGAAATGATTTTGCCATTATGTTGGGTCAATTTATAACCTATTATATTTATATCCGAAATTTACAATTACAACATCAATGGAAAAAAATACTGAAAAGTATTCGCATTTTTTTTATTTATTTTCCAATAATTATACTGTTAATTATGTTCCTATATGGAGCAAATAATAGCTCCCAACTTTTTAATAAGGATTATATTTCTAGTTGGTTAATAGTTTTTGGAATTATTTCACAAATCGTATTTACATTCCGATTTATTTATCAATGGATTTTTTCAGAAATAATTAAAACTTCAAAACTTCCAACCGGTTTTTGGATTATAAGTTTATTAGGAGCTATATTAATATTAATATATGCGATTTTTAGGAGAGATCCTGTTTTGTGTATCGGTCAAATTTTTGGATTGGTAGTTTATATTAGAAATCTAATGATTCTGAAAAGGCACAAATTATAAATTTTTCTGAGCAATTAGTTGTAGTTTATAATATCCCCATCCAATAATACTTCCAAAGAAAAATCCTGTAAGCACATCTAAAGGATAATGAACACCCACATAAATCCTACTATAACCTACTGTAAAAGCCCATAATAATAAAATAAAAGGCAAATAATAATAGTAATGACGCAACAATAAGCCTAAATAAACAGCTAATCCCATTGAATTTACAGCATGCCCAGAGAAAAAGCTATGAATACCCCTTTTTTCAACGACCATTCTCATCAAGCCATCTAAATCTTCATTAACCCAAGGACGTAATCGTTGAAATCCACCTTTAAATAAATTAGCTAATTGATCACAAGTAGTGATCATTAAAACAGCACCAACTACAACAATTAATGTTCCTTTAAATCCATAACTTTTATAAACTAAATATAAAAGGAATGCATACAAAGGAATAGAAGAAAGCTTGTTAGTAATAACTCTCCACAGATTATCCCAAGGTTCGCTTCCTAGATTATTAAGGAAAAGAAAAAAGTCAATGTCATATTTTATTAATTCCTCAATCATTTTTGTATTGAGCTACTTCGCTATCATAAAACCTACTAGCTTCTTCAATCGCTATTTCAGTTTCATCCTCTAGTTCCTTTTGATCTTCCTTATCAAATTCCTCTAACCATTCTACCTCATCATTTTCAAGATTGATAATAAAACGAGGAAACTCGGTATGAATAACAAATATAGCTTCAGGAAAATTGGTGTTATCACCTAATATAAATTTTGGGAGGGTCATTGACAATTAATTTTATTGCAAGATACAAGTTTTAAAAAACAAATAGCCTTTAGTATTAATTCTTCTTATCCGCTATTTTAAATTTGACTTAGCGTTTCATCTACTTCTATAATTAAGGATTCTATTGATTTTTTACCAGTATTAAAAGAAAAACTTCTATTACTATATGGCTTATAAAGAAACTCCCTTCCACCTGAAAAAAGACCTAGAGTAGTTGATTTTGAAGCACTTGATAAATGCATAATACCGGAATCTGCAGCTATAAACAACGATGCATTTGTGATTACTGAAGCTATTTCTCTTATATCTTTAGAATAGAAAGAAGTTGTTTTAAAATCTATTTGCGAAACATTTTCCACAGGTAGTATTTCTAAAATATTATAGGAATCACTATATCTAAATTTTAATTTTTCATAAAAACTATTCCACCAATCTTTAGAATAACATTTACTGCCAGTAGCATATGTGAAAATTAAAATTGTTTTTTTGTTTAAATCAGGAACTAAATTTTCTAGAATTTCTTTTCCTTTTAAAATTTCACTTTTAGTTAGCTTTAAATCTAAACCTGAAACTTCACTTTTGCTTGATAAATAACCTATTTGATCTAAATAATATCTAAAATTATATACACTATTTTTTGCCATATGTTGAAAATCAACTTTTGACATCAAGTTTGATTGATGTTCAAGACTTCCATAAATTTTATACTTGGCTTTGGATAAATAGGTTAGAATTTTGCCTGATAAAGATTCTTTTTCACCATTTATAACTAAATCATACCTCTTAAATTTAACAGAAAAAAATATTTTTAAATATTTCACTAACTCGTTAAAAGGTTTTCTTGGTAAAATTATTATGTTCTGAATATTACTATATTCTTTAAAAACTTGATTTGCTAAATTACCTTTAACTATGATGTCTATTTTACAATCAGGAAAAGTAGTTATTAGCTCTTGCAACAGTGGTGTTGTTAAGAGTAAATTACCAAGTCTTTGGTTTGGACGACAAATTAAAATAGAATTAATTTTTGTTTTTTTTGTTCCTAATACTTTTTTTTCAAAATGAGATACACCAATGTTTTGAGTTAATTTAGGCATTATTTTTTTTCTAATAGAATCTATTTTTTTTAAAAGCATAGCAATAAAATTTTATCTAATTAATCTTTAATTTAAATGTTTTTTGTGGGTATTAAAGCCTCTATTATAAACTTTGGAAGTGTCAAGATTACTCATTTAATTTAAGTACAAACCTACATATTAAATATTGAGCTAAAACATAAGACATCATGATTAATAACGGGTAAAATGATTGTGTTTTATAAAATAAGTTTAATGCTAAAATTGAATCTGAACTAATAAATATTAAAACTCCAACCAATAAAATTAGTGAAATTTTTGTTTTGGTTTCCAGGTATAATAATAATGAAACAATTCCAAAAAATGAAATAGTCATTGCATAAATGATAACAGGAATCTTCATTGAACCCAATCCTGCAAATAAAATATTCATTAAAATAAAAAATAATAGTAAGAATGGGACACTTGCCATTATAAAATTTTTAGGTTTTCTAGCTGGAATCAATCTAAGAACCATAATTATATAAAATACATGAGCAATTAAAAAAAATAGCAATCCAAAAATAAAATATACCTCCCCAGTTCCTAATAATAAAAGATCTCCCAAAAAACTAAAAAAGAGTCCTAATACAAAGTATTTGTTAAGTTGTTTAGTATTTGAATAATAGTACCAAAACAAGGTAATCATCAACATGGGCTTGGCAAAATTCACCATCAATTGTTTTTCTAAATAGATTCCATAAAAATCGATCAAGCTAAATAAAACAAAGGCTATTAATGGTATTATTTTATTCATTATTTCCTAATGAGTTTTGAATGATTAATTTATTGGAAAGGTAATTAAATCGAATAAATAAAAGTATGCCGGAAGCACTTAAGCCTGCTAATAAACCAATCCAAATTCCAGAACTTTTATAATCTGTATACAAACTTAAATAATAAGAAATAGGAAAACCAATAAGCCAATAGGAAACAAAAGTTATAAACGTTGGAATTTTAACGTCCTGCATACCTCTTAAAGCTCCTAGAGCAACCACTTGTATAGTATCTGTTATTTGAAAAACAGCAGCGATCAATAATAATTTAGATGCGATGGTAATTACTTCATAATTATCAACCATTTTAGTTGGATTATTTAAATCTAAATATATTTTTGGAAGTATCCCACTAAAAATAAAAAATAAAATTGCAAAGACAACTGCAAATAGGGTTGCAATCATAAAAATTGAAAAAGCAATTCTTCGTAATTCTTTATAACGTTTTAATCCCTTTTGGTTACCAACTCTTATCATTGCAGTTACACTTAAGCCCATAGCAACCATAAAAGTCATTGAAGATAGATTTAAAGCAATTTGATTCGCAGCCTGCGGATTTTTACCCAAAATCCCTGAAAGCCAGATAGCAGCGGTGAAAATAGCAACTTCAAAAAACATTTGCATGGCTGAGGGAAAACCTAAGCCATATAATTTTTTAATCATTTTTTTAGAAAGTTTAAAAATCTTGATATTTAAAACAAATGCTCTTGATTTATGATGTTGAGATAATAAATACCATAAAACGATGACCATAATAAGCCTCGAAACTAATGTACCTATCGCAGCTCCTACAATCCCTAGTTCAGGGAATCCAAACTTTCCAAAAATGAACAAATAATTTAATACCACATTTATAACATTCCCAATTAAAATAGCATACATGGGGTATTTAGTCATTGACATTCCATCACTAAACTGTTTAAATGCCTGAAAAACAATTAATGGAATAAGGGATGCAGACACTAAATTTAAATAAGGTATTGCTAAAACAACAACTTCAGAAGGTTGTTTCATTAAATACAAAACGGGTTCTGCAAAAAACACACCTAAAAACAATAAGATACTTATTACCGAACATAGAAAAAGCCCGTGTTTAAAAGTAGATTTTCCAACTTCAAAGTTTTCTTCCCCATCTGCTTCGGCTATTAAAGGAGTAATTGCTGTAGAAAAACCAATACCTAAAGACATGGCAATAAACATAAAACTATTTCCAAGCGATACTGCTGCAAGTTCTGCAGAGCCAATTTGACCTACCATTATATTATCAACAAACGCAACCATTGTGTGGCCTAACATTCCTAATATTACAGGATATGAAAGTTTTAAGTTATAATGAAATTCTTTTGTATAGTTGGCTAATATCAATTAATATAGTTTTGATGGCAAAGGTAAAAAACGCATTTAATAAAAAATAAAATAAATTCTTTATTTAGAATACAAAATAGCGGACTAATACTTTTGAAAAGTTGATGATTGAATTATTAATTATAACCTTATTATAAATAGTGATTAAAAGCTTAGCTTTTCAAAAAAATAAGATCTAATAACACTAGAATTAATTTAGGAAAGCGAATCTATTTTCATAAACCAGTATATTTTATATTTTTTCAATAAATTTATTATTTACTTAAAAAATAAATCATTAATTTTAATGTATTAAAAAAATAAAAATGATAAAAAAAATTAGTTACACAGTAATAATTATGTTTGCCAATAGTGCGTTTTCTCAAAGTAATGGAATAGCCAAGTCAATAGGTGTTTATGCTTTTCCTAATGAAGCTCAAACTATAGAAACTCAAAATAAAGATGAATCTGACTGTTACAAGTGGGCAAAGGATCAAACAGGCTATGATCCTATGAATCCAACAGTTGCGATAGCAGCTGAAGTTGATAATACACCAGATGGAGAAGCAATAAAAGGTGCTGCAAAAGGTGCTGCTGCCGGAGCTGCAATCGGTTCTATAAGTGGTGATTTGGGAAAGGGTGCTTCTTATGGAGCTATCGTCGGTGGTATTAGAGGACGTAGAGCAAAAAAGTCAAAAGATCAACAACAAAAGCAAGCAAATAGTAATGCCGCATCTAATGCAAATGAAGAAATGAAAAACGATTATAAAAGAGCATTTAGCACCTGTTTAAAGGCCAAAGGCTACACTGTAAATTAAGAACATATAATAAGATAGTCTATAAACACTTTAAGAAATTCGGTAAAAAGACAGGTTAAAACATGATTTTAATTCAATAGACACTAGATGTTATATTTTAGATGTTAAAATCTAAAGTCAATGCAATTGACTACTAAAACAATTCTATTAATTGAAATATATATTTTATTTATTTTTTTTATTACTTCATTTTTTAGTTCATTCTCAAAATAAAAAAACTAAAACTGACAGTCTATATCAATTAAATCCTTTTATTGAAGATTTTAGCAATCAATTAAATATAAAGTTAGACATAAGTGACGAACAGGTAGAATATTATATTCCATATGAAAATAATATTAAAGCTGAAATTATAACTAATCTAAACATTAGCTATGGTGTCGTATTTAGCTATAAGTTTTTATCTGTTAGGTTAGGTATTCGACCTAAATTATCTGAGAGTGAATTAGAGAATAAGGGCGAAACCGATCGTTTCAGATTGAGAGTGAAATTATTATTTGATAAATGGACACATCGATTTGAATATGATTACACCAGAGGTTTCAATATTAAAAACACCAATGATTTTGAGCCTACTGCAAAAAATTCAGAATTCAGAATTCAGTTTCCTTATTTAACTACTAATGTTTTTTATGGTTCTTCTAATTATAAATTTAATGATAATTATTCGGTAAAGGCAATTGAATCTAATACTGAAATTCAATTAAAAAGTGCTGGTACTTTTCTAACAGGATTAGATTATGCATTATATTTTGTAAAAGGAACAGATCAAATAAAATTTGAAAATCAAGATATTAATAACAGAGAGTCTTATACTGAATATATTGGATTTAGTCCAGTTTTAAATGCTAGCTATCATTATACCTTTGTTTTCCATAAATATTGGTATGCAAATATTTATGGAAACCCTAGAGTAGGAATTCATTTTACTAATGCAAATTTTTTTAACGATAATACATTTACTAGCTCAAACAATACGTTAGTTAGCGTAACATTTGAGACTGGAGTTTCTGCAGGTTACAATGGAAAAAAAATATATTTTGGGGGAGAATTTAAATATCAATTAAATGGCAATAAATACGATGAAGATTTTATATCCTTACAGCATATAAAAAACAATTTTTATCTATTTTTTGGTTATCGATTTAAAGCTCCAAAACAAGTTCGAAAACCTGTGGAATACATAGAAAACAAAGTTCCTGTTTTAAAAAATAAAAAAAATTAGCTACGTATTCATTGATTGATAAGTAGCTAATTTTTTACTGATAATACCTTTAAATAATAAGGTCATTATGGGAACTAAAAAAATTATAGTTTCACTGTTAATCCAATACCACCATTCATACCTTGTACACTTCCCCCACCAAGTTCTAAATAGACACCCCATTTCTCGTTCCAAAACCATCTACCACCTACGTGAAGTCCAAGATCAAAATCACTATCATTATTACCGTCTCCATTATAAAAGGAATAACCTGCTGCTAAACCACCATAAACATCCCAAGACTCATTTGTTATTTCAAATAAATTATCAAAATAATAATTACCTCTTACACTTAAAGTTAACCAATTCAAATCAAAATTAGTCGATGCCCCAGGTGCTATTGTTATATTCTTTTGAACTGGTATCTCGTAATTAGCACCTATAAGACCAAAATTTAATTCTTGTCTGGCTTGACCAAAAACATTAACAACAAAGAATGTACATAGGAATAAAAATAAAATAGTAGATTTTTTCATAATTTATAAGTTTTAGTTAATTTATAAAATTAGTAAAACAATAAATTTTACACAAATATTATTCACAGATTATTAACAGAGTATTGCTTTTATAATTATTAAATTAAGAAATCATAGATTTAAAAATATCTGATAGGATGAATTAGCTACTTTTTAGTTTATTAATAAATATAAATATTTTTTTATGGTGTAATTTAAAATAGAAATTGTCCTAGATAAAACACCATCAATTAAGTAAGTAGTATTGATGTAATGAAAGGCTTAATTATTTCTTCCATTTTTTAATTACACTGAAAAGCAATCCCACAGTAGCAATAATAACTGAGATTAAACCCAATCCAATGAGAAATAATCCCGAACCTAATCCATTACCCGAATCGATAATCCCACAAGAATCTAATATCAAAACTACAATGAATTGAGCTAATGCCAAAACTCCTAAAAACCCTGCTATTTTTATTAATATATTTTCACCTTGCATATTTTTTTGTATCATTTTTGAGCTGATATTCTTATAGGCTTTCTTTAGCTATTTAATTGTATTTAGTAAGAAATTAATTAAGTCCTACCTATCAATAATTCTAGTTTAATCTTTGTTAAGTGACTGTACTTTTTAGATTGTAGATGTTATATTAGCAAAACCAAAAAAATATTTAAAATAAATCATGATTAATTTGATAAAAACTATTGCAAACCATATTTATCAATTAAATAAATAATACTCGTCATTGCCGCCGCTCCTAATTCTAATTCACGTTTATTTACTTTATCAAAGGTATCATTAGCTGCATGATGATATTCAAAATAACGCTGTGAATCTGGGTTTAAACCTGCTAAAACAGTAGCCATTCCTTCTTTCTTTAATGGACCTATATCTGCTCCACTCCCCCCTTTTACAAACCTATTAATTAAATAAGGTTCAAATAAAATATCCCAAGATTTAATTTTAGTGAAATTAGCTTCACCTGCATCAAACGAAAATCCTCTTGGAGTAAAACCACCAGAATCACTTTCTAAAGCAAATACATGGTATTCGTTTTTTCTTTTTGCTTCTGATGCATATTTAATCCCTCCTCTTAATCCATTTTCTTCATTCATAAACATTACTGCTCTAATAGTATTTTTTGGTTGATATCCAATTTTTTTTAAAACACGTAAAACTTCCATTGATTGAACACATCCTGCACCGTCATCATGTGAACCATCTCCTAAGTCCCAAGAATCTAGATGGCCTCCAACCACAATAAATTTATTTGGATTTTCGCTTCCTGTAATTTCACCAATTACATTATAGGATTGAACATCTGGATAAGTTTTACAATTTTGACTAAAATAAAATAATAAATCAGGTTGCAATTTTAATGTTACACTTAAATAATTAGCTCCGTTTGTGCTAATTGCACAAGCAGGAATGCGAAGGTTTTCTGGTGTATCACCATAGCTCATAGCACCTGTATGAGGATAATCATCTTGACTAAGGTTCATCGATCTAACTATAACTCCTACAGCACCGTATTTTGCTGCTTCTTCGGCACCTGAATACCGTTGATCGACCGCACCTCCATAAGCATTCATTGTTTGAATTAGGTTATCCTGCATTGGTCTATTATAAAAAACAATTTTTCCTTCAATTATTTCCCTTCCTAAACTCCTTAATTCTTCAAAGCTTTTAACCTCAACAACTGCTGCTTTTAAACCTCCATAAGGAGTAGGAACCGATCCTCCTAATGCACAAATAGACGCTAAAGAAGTTACTCCTGGTGATGTTTCTATATAAGAATACTCTTGAGCTCCTCTTGTCCATTTAGGAACCATCACGGGTTGTAACCAAACTTTATCAATGCCCAATTCTTCCATTTGCTCCTTAGTAAAAACAACCGCTAACTCTGCACCTAAAGATCCTGAAAGTCTACTGCCAATATTATTAGACATATAATCCAGCCATTCATAACTAGCACCATTAGTTAACGAAGTGTCAAATATTTGCTTTATAACAGTTGAATCTTTCTTATTTACTTTTTGAGAAATTCCTGTTGTACTAATAGAAATCAATAAAATTGATATAACTAATTTTTTCATAGGGTGGTTATTAGGTGATTATTCATTTCTACTATTTTTTTATACGGTATAGTTTAGCTTATATTTTAGGAATTAATTGGTGTTCTTTATTAATTAAAGCAATATGAATCAAAAATAATTAAAGAAATAATATACCAAGTAAATTTGATGAAATTTATTTACTGACAAATAAACTTACATCATTTTCGGAAATCTCATCTCCACCCAATATAATTAAACGTTCAATTACATTTTTAAGTTCTCTAATATTACCAGTCCAATCATATTCTTGTAATAATAATATTGCTTTTTGTGAGAAATTTTTATGAGTAATACCTTGTTCTTCTGTTATTTTATCACTAAAATATTTAATTAGTAAAGGAATATCATCTCTTCGATCGTTTAATGCTGGCACTTTAATTAATATTACCGCCAATCTATGGTACAAATCTTCTCTAAATTTTCCGTTAGCAATTTCCTGGTTTAAATTTTTATTAGTTGCTGCTAATACCCTAACATTTATGTTAATATCATGATCACTACCTACTCTACTTATTTTGTTTTCTTGCAAAGCCCTTAACACTTTGGCTTGGGCAGATAAACTCATATCACCAATTTCATCTAAAAAAATAGTCCCGTTATTAGCTGCTTCAAATTTCCCAGCTCTATCTTTTACCGCTCCTGTAAAACTTCCTTTTTTATGACCAAATAATTCACTTTCAATTAATTCACTTGGAATTGCTGCACAATTAACTTCTATTAAAGGTCCGTTAGAACGATCACTTTTTTCATGGAGCCAATGAGCTACCAACTCTTTCCCAGTACCATTTGCTCCTGTAATCAATACTCTTGCTTCGCTTGGAGCTACTTTCTCTATCATTTCTTTAATATGAATAATAGAAGGAGACGCTCCTATCATTTCAAATTTCTTACTAACTTTTTTCTTTAGTCGCTTGTTTTCAATAATTAATTCTTTACGATCTAAAGCAATCCGAACCGTATTCAATAATCTATTTAAATCTGGTGGTTTTGATATGTAATCAAATGCATCTAAACGCATAGCTTGAACTGCTGTGTTCAAGTCACCATGACCAGATATCATTACAATGGGGATTTCAGGTTTTATTTTTTTAGAAGCTATTAAAACTTCAATACCGTCCATTTTAGGCATTTTTATGTCACATAAAACAAGATCGAAATTTTCTTTTTTAATTAATTCAATACCTTTTAATCCATCTTCCGCTTCCGAAACTTTATAATTTGTGTTTTCTTCTGAAAGTATTTTCACCAACACTCTTCGAATTGAAACTTCATCTTCTATGATTAATATTTTTGACATCTTACCCATTAAATATCTATTATATGTTTGTGACGTTCCCTCTAAAATACAGCTTGTAATTTAATACTACTATTGCATTGCTTGAAAGCTCTTTGTAAAGGTAACAAAAGACGCTTACAACTACAGTAATGGTCAAATCAAATATTTCAACAGTTTTCACTTAATTAATATTTAAGCCATTTAACGATCTCCCTATAACTTGCTTTTTTACCATACATCAATATACCTATCCTATATATCTTAGATGCAAACCAAACAGTTCCTATAAAAGTAGCAAATAAAATTATTAAAGATAAAATTTGTTGCCACATAGGCACTCCAAAGGGTATGCGCATTAGCATAACAACTGGTGATGTTAAAGGAATATAAGAAAAAACCTGTGATACTATACCGTGGGGATTATCAATAACAGTGAAAAAACCAACATACATTCCCACTATTAATGGCATTAAAATAGGCAACATAAATTGCTGCGTATCAGTTTCATTATCAACAGCTGCTCCGATCGCAGCATATAATGAACTATAAAGCAAATACCCACCTATAAAAAAGAATATAAACATGACTATTAGGTTATAAATTGGCATATTATTTATTTCTACTAATACATCTGTAATAATTTGTTGCGAATTAGAAATTTCACCTAAAAGTTCTTGTGGTTGAGATTGAATTGCGGAGGGGTCAATTCCGAAAATGGAAGAAATTACCGAATTCAAAAGTAATATAATAACGATCCAAACAACAAATTGTGTTATACCTGCTAGGGTAGTCCCTAAAATTTTTCCCAATAATAATTTAATAGGTTTAACAGAAGAAATAATAACCTCAATAATTCTACTTGTCTTTTCCTCAATTACACTCCTCATAATCATATTACCGTAAATAATGATAAACATGAAAAGTAAATAACCTGCAATTCCTCCAAATATTAATTTTAAACCAGCACCTAATTTTGATGTTTTCTTACCCTCAAAAGTTTCAATTTTTGCATCTATATTAATTCTTAATTCCTTAATCTTTTTGGCATCAATTCCAGATTCTTCTAATTTTAAAACATTTACCCTATTCTCAATTTCATTTTCAATACTTCCCACCATACTTATGGAAGGAGACTCGTCTGAATAAAAAATGATAGATTCTGGAAAACCGTCTAATGCTGTTGCTTTTGGAATATATAAGAGTCCATATACTCCTGAAGTTTCGGTTACTAATTTTGCTTCATTTAATGAAATATTTTCTAAATTGGTGTAATTTACAGATTCAGAGTCTTCGAAAGAATTAGCAAACAAACCACTTTCATCAAGGATGTTTATGGCATTCACAGATTCGTTATTTAATTGAGATAAATAAGCAACTAGTGTAAAAATGAGGACCATAATAATGGGACTTAAAAAAGTCATTAAAATAAAAGACCTATTGCGAATCTTATTTAAATATTCTCTTTTTATAATTAGCTGTAAGTGATTCATCAGGCTTCTTAATTATTTTGAATAGTTTCAATAAATATATCACTAACTGAAGGAATTACTTCTTCAAAATGAGACAATTGACCAAGTGATGTAAGATAATGTACTAAATCATTTTTAGAAGAAGCGTCTGGTAATTTTATTTTATACTGTTTCTCATCATTAATACTTTTAAAATAGATGGGGACTGAATCAAATTTTTCGTTTAATTTTTCTTGAATAGTATCTGGTTTATTTGGTGAAATCCCAACTTTATATGTATTGGATTTATATGCTCTTTTAATATCTATTAATTTTCCATCTAATATTTTATTTGACTTATCTATCAATGCAATATGATCACATATCTCCTCAACTGATTCCATGCGGTGGGTAGAAAAGATTATGGTTGCTCCTTCCTCTTTTAATCTCAATATTTCATCTTTTATTAAATTGGCATTAATAGGATCAAAACCACTAAAAGGCTCGTCAAATATTAATAGTTTTGGCTGGTGTAAAACCGTAACCACAAACTGAATTTTTTGAGCCATTCCTTTAGATAATTCTTGAATTTTTTTATTCCACCAACCATCAATACCCAATCTATCAAACCAATATATAAGTCTTTTTTTAGCTTCTGTTTTAGAAAGTCCTTTTAATTGAGCTAAATACATTGCTTGTTCGCCAACTTTCATAGATTTATACAAACCTCTTTCTTCGGGTAAGTACCCTATATTTTTAATATCGTTTGGATGCAATGGCTTTCCATCTAAAAAAACGGAACCTGAATCTGGCATTGTTATTTGATTAATAATCCTGATTAATGTAGTTTTTCCAGCACCGTTGGGCCCCAACAAACCAAATACAGAACCTTTTGGAACTTCAATACTTATGCTATTTAATGCTTTAAAGGCTCCGAAAGATTTAGATACATTATTAGTTACTAAAAGATTATTCATGGTTTTATTTTTCAAAACGTAAATGTATTATTTTGCAAATAAAGTTTTATGGCTATCGCAATTAATTTAATTAGTTTATTAGTAAATCAACTAATTGTATTAGCCAAAAGCAAAAGTACTTATAAAACAAAACCCACCTTTTAATTTAATAAAAGATGGGAAAAAATTGCTATGAAAAAGAAAAAATATCACTAAAAATTATAGTGATTAACAAATATAATGATTTTTTTTTATAAACGTCACTTTATGAAAACATATCTTTTACTTTTTCAAAAAATGATTTATCTCCCTTCTCAGGTTTAGGATCAAAGTTATCATCATCGATCATTTTCTTAAAAAACTCCTTTTGTTCTTTGTTCAATGTTTTTGGCGTCCAGACGTTTATGTGAACTAGTAAATCTCCTGTTCCATAACTATTTATACTGGGTATTCCTTTATTGCGAAGACGAAGAATTTTTCCGCTTTGCACCCCATGTTCTATTTTAATTCTTACTTTGCCATTTACCGTATCAATTTCTTTAGAAGTTCCTAGAACGGCATCGGAAATACTAATATATAAATCGTAATGAAGGTTATCACCTTCTCTTTGTAAAGTATCGTGAGATTTTTCTTCTATTGCGACTAATAAATCTCCTGAAATACCATTTCCTGGAGCTTCATTTCCTTTTCCAGAAACTTTTAATTGCATTCCATCTACAACTCCAGCAGGTATTTTGATAGAAACCGTTTCTTCAGTTTGAAGCATTCCATGCTCATCTGCGTTTGAAGGTTTTTTATCTATTGATTGTCCTGAACCACCACATGTATTACATGGGGCTGAAGTTTGCATTCTACCTAAAATAGTATTTTGAATTCTAGTTACTTGACCACTACCATTACAAGTAGCACATGTTTTGTAACTTGTACCTTTGGCTACTTTTTTTCGTTTTACTTTAATTTTTTTCTCAACTCCATTAGCAATCTCCTCTAGCGTTAATTTAACTCTAATTCTTAAATTACTCCCTTTTACTTGAGCTCTTCGACCTCCACCACTAAACCCACTAAATCCACCGCCGCCGCCGCCAAAAATATCACCAAATTGACTAAAAATATCATCCATATTCATACCGCCGCCGCCAAAACCTCCACCACCAAATCCTGCGCCACCACCGCCTTCAAAGGCTTGGTGACCAAAACGATCATACTTAGCTTTTTTGTCAGCATCGCTTAATATTTCATAAGCTTCTGCAGCTTGTTTGAACTTCTCTTCAGCTTTAGAATCACCGGGGTTTTTATCTGGATGAAATTCTATAGCTTTTTTACGATATGCTTTTTTAATTTCTGTAGCAGATGCTCCTTTAGAAACTCCTAATATTTTATAAAAATCTTCCTTCACGTGATTTTGTTATTTGTTTAATTATTTCGAATTAATGTCCGATAACTACCTTTGGGAAACGTATAATTTTTTCACCTAAAACATACCCTTTTTCAATTACATCAATCACTTTTCCTTTTAAGTCATTACTTGGAGCAGGAATTTGAGTAATTGCCTCATGTATATCAGCATTAAAAACATCACCCTGATTTGTATCTATAATGGTTAAACCTTTGGCCTTTAAATTTTCACGTAACTTATTATTAATTAGAATAATACCTTCTAAATGTGCTGCAGAATCAGATTTTTCAATTTCTGATAGTGCCCTATCAAAATCATCCAATACAGGAAGCAATGACACCATAACACCTTCACTAGCAGTTGAAAACAATTCAATACGTTCTCTACTAGTGCGCTTTTTAAAGTTTTCAAATTCTGCAAAAAGACGAAGATTTCTATCTTTTTCTTTTTCTAAATTAGATTTTAATTCCTCTAGTGGATCAATATCAGTAATTGTTTCGTCTGTAGTTGTTTCTTTTTCGGCAGTTAATAATTCCTCTTCAACAACTTCATTTTTAAGTTTATTTTTTTTACTCATCAATGAGAATATTTTATTTTTATATTATTTTAAATTTATGTTTGCAAAAGTACTGCCAATTATGATTAAATGTCATAATGTCATTTAAAAAATAAAATGATATTTGTATTATTTTTAATATTAAAACCGGTGGAATATTAAATTTTATGAGCTCTCAACATTTCCCTTTTACCAGGAGGCCCTGGAAGTCTTTCAACTTCAAAACCAACAGTTTGCATTGCTCTTCTAACACTCCCCTTTGCAGAATAAGTAACTAATACGCCTCCTTTCTTTAAAGCAGTATGCATTTTTTTAAAAATTTGTTCGGTCCACAATTCAGGCTGGACTCTAGCCCCAAAGGCATCAAAATAAATTAAATGAAAATTATTTTTATCGTTGATTTCAGAAAAGAACTGTTTCCTTTTTAATATTGAAAAATAGGTTGAGATACTAATCTGTTTTTCCCATTGACTTTGATGTAATTTTTTAAAATATGCCTCAGTACTATTTAAAAGCAATGGATAGTTGAGTTTTTGGATTTCTAAAGACGATATTGGATACGCTTCAACACCCGTAAAACTTATTGGAATTTTATTTTTATCGGCTTCTAATAAAGTAATAAAGGCATTGAGCCCGGTCCCAAATCCAATTTCTAATATTTTTAATGGATTGGGTTGCATTTGTTTCAATAAGTATCCTAATCCCGTATTTACAAAAACATGATAAGCCTCTTGAATGGCACCGTGCTTTGAATGGTATTGCTCATCTAAATCAGGTAAATGAATGGTTGTGGAACCATCATCAGTGATGATTATTTTACGTTTCACTATATCTAATTAATAATTAAAAAAAACATCATTATTGAATTAGTAATACTCCATCAGCTTCAAATGATAATGTTTTTTCAACTTGAATTATTACAGCAATCTCTTCTTCACTTTTTCCAGCATCTTCTGCATAATGACGTTGTTCTTCAATAGATACTTCTGCTATAAATGCTTTTCCTTGAACAATTACTTCTTTATCAGCAATGTTTTTTGGCATAAAAAAACCATAATTTTTAAATTTCACCATTGCTTCTTCATCACCAATACTTAAACGCATCCAACAACCTTTAGATTGACAAACGTCATTTACTTTTGCTGCAAATTTCACAATTGCAGTATCCCCAACTTTTAAATTTTTATAAGTCTCTATTATTTCTTTTTTAGATAATAAATTTTTATCTGAAATTTTTTCTCCAAATGAACTATAAGATTCATCTAATTTGGGTTTTATCTCAGTACTATCGGGTGTTTTCGATTCTTTATTTTCAAATTTACAAGCGATTAATAGTGTGAAAATACTCAATAGTATGATTAGCTTTTTCATGATATTACAGTTTATATTATAAACAAAACTAATACTTTTTAAGGGAAAATAGCTTGATTTTAGTTACTTTTGTGAACTGTTAAATTTAAGTTCATGCTTACGAAAAAGAGTCACTCAATACCAATAAGACATATTGAAAAATCACGTATAAATGATGTGGATTTCAGTCATCTAATATTTGGTAATGACTTTACCGATTATATGTTTGAGTGTGATTTTAAAAGCGGCTCCTGGAGCAATCCTACTATTAGGCCTTTTGGAAATTTATCAATTTCACCAGCTGCAAAAGTTTTTCATTATGGACAAGCAGTTTTTGAAGGAATGAAGGCCTATAAAGATGATCAAGGTGAAATTTGGTTATTTAGACCAGAAGATAATTTTAATAGAATTAATAAATCATCTCAAAGATTAGCTATTCCTAAATTTCCAAAAGAACTTTTTTTTGAAGCATTAGAATCCTTACTTCTGCTAGATAAAGATTGGATCAAACCTGGATTTGGCAACTCACTTTATATTCGTCCTTTTGTTATTGCTACAGAATGTGGTGTTTCCGCATCACCTTCCAAGGAATATAAGTTTATGATAATATGCTCTCCAGCCCACGCATACTATCATGGAGATATTAAAGTAGTTATTGCGGAGTATTATAGTAGGTCTGCTGACGGAGGTGTTGGTGCTGCAAAAGCTGCCGGAAATTATGCTGCTCAATTTTACCCTACTAATCTTGCAAAAGAAAAAGGATTTCACCAAGTAATTTGGACAGATGCTAAGGAACATAAATATTTAGAAGAAGCTGGAACTATGAATGTGTTTTTTAGAATAAATGATACTTTAGTGACTGCTCCAATTAGTGATCGCATATTAGACGGAATTACCCGAAAAAGTATTATCGCTCTTGCAAAAAGAGATGGTATCGCTGTAGAAGAGCATCGCATTACGATACAAGAATTAATTGAGGCATCTAAGGACAATAGCTTAAAAGAAATATTTGGCACGGGTACCGCAGCAGTAATAAGCTCTATAAGTGATTTTAGTTATCAAGAAGAGGTATATTATTTACCAAAAACCAGCACTAGTTTTGCCAAAATGTTTAAAACTAAACTAATAGAAATTCAATATAATAAATCTGAAGACAAATTTGGGTGGAGGTATTTAGTAAGCAGTAAGTAAGATTAAAATTACCATGATTTATCTATCTAAAATAGTTTTAATATCGGGTTTAAAGTAATTAGGCCCCTTTAATACTTTACCATCCTCCCTAAAAATAGGTTTTCCATCTGCACCTAGCTTACTCATGTTACTTTTTTGAATTTCATTAAAAACTTCTTCAATTTTGTGTTGCATTCCGTGTTCTATTATTGTCCCACATAAAATATAAAGCATATCACCTAATGCGTCAGCTACTTCAATAAGATCTTTATTATTTGCAGCATCTAAATATTCCTCATTCTCTTCACGCATTAATTTATATCGCAATAAATTTTTATGAGCATCTAAATTTGCGGTTGGCGAATCCTTCATTCCTAACCCAAAAGCTTCATGAAAAGTTTGTACTGCAGTAATTTTATTTTTCATTGTTATAATTTTAATTTTAGAGTATTCAGTTTTATTTTTAAAAAGAGAAACATAAAATAATTCAATAACTAAATTTAATGATTATTTTTACGCCTATAAATCTACACAATTATGTTTAGTTCTGGTCAGTGGACATTTGTTATTTTTTTTATTATTTCATTCGTGATTACATTGTTTTTTAGCTACCGAAAAGATAAAGCATTGCATAAAAAATATTACAAAGGAAGTATTTGGGTATTAGTCAGTTTTATTGCTTTTGTGTTTTTGCTTGTCATATTCAAAAATTGGTTAAAACAATAAAAAAAGCTTTTTGAATTAACAAAAAGCTTTTTTGAGTTTGATTTATTTCAAGTCTTAATTTACTTCTGGCAGGAAGTTATACGTTTTAGAATAGTAAATCATTTGTTCTTTAAATGTTGCTGGCTGTTCTATCGTAAAACCTTCTATTTCTCCAGCTTCATTCAATTTAGGAACTATAACAGGATTCACAAAACCACTGTAAGGTGCAGATGTAAATTGAGCATTTCGTTCTAAGACTTCTTTATGTAAATCTTGATCTACTTTTACACCGTAACCTTCTACCAAAGCTTCCACTGCTTCATAATCACCTTCAGATTTTATACGTTGTGTTTCTTTCAATAATTGACCAAATAATTCATGAAGCTTTTCATAATCATTAATGTTGTAATATGTTTTTCCATCCCGAGTAACTTTTTCAATTACATTCTCAGACATGCCTTTTTCAAAAACCCAAGCAGACACCCATTGTCTATTTCGCATGTGTGATTCCTCTACATCATCTCCTAACTGCAATCTAATAAGTTGTGTCATTAAACCATTTCTAATATAACCATCATAGGCGGTTTTACCAACAGCATTCCAATCATCTACCAATCCTAATTCCTGTAGTTTTGGGTCATACAAATAATACAATCCAACTAAATCTGCTCTTCCTTCTTCTAGTGTAGAAGCATAATTTTTAAGGGTTTCTTTCGTTTCACCAACACCAGGATTTAGTTGTCCCGAAGCATGCCCAATTACTTCATGTAGTGCAGTATGTAATTTATCTCCTGATTGTCCATATTTTTTTTCTAATTCGTATTCTTCATCGTCATAAACATATTCTTTTAACCGCCCTGAACTTCCTGCATTGTTATAGGCATGAATGATATTTCCTAAAGAAACTGATTTAGACCCAACTTCGGCACGAATCCAGTTTGCATTTGGTAAATTTACTCCTATGGGTGTGCTAGGAGATGCGTCTCCTGCCTCTCCAGCAACATTTACAACTTTATAAGTAACACCTACTACATTTTTCTTCTTATGTTCGTCCATTAATGGAGAATTATCTTCAAACCACTGCGCATTTTCAGATAATACTGCCATTTTTTTAGACATATCAAAATCTTTAATTTGGACTACTGTCTCGTAGGAACCTTTATAGCCTAGCGGATCATTATATACTTCAATAAAACTATTGATATAATCAATATTTCCATCTGTTGCTCCTGTCCAAATTACATTATAATCGTCCCAAGTTTGAAGATCTCCTGTTTTGTAATATTCAATTAATAAACCCAAGGCTTTACCTTGTGCTTCGTTTTCTGCAACACCTTGTGCTAATTCCAACCATTTTATAACTTCATCTATAGCAGTCCCATACAATCCGCCTGATTTATAAACTCGTTCTTTTAATACTCCATTTTCTTTAACTAACTGTGAATTTAATCCATAAGATAAAGGTTTTTGTGGATCTGGAGAGTCCATTTTTCCATAAAAAGATTCAACATCTGCATTTGTAACCCCTGGTCCATAAAAATTAACTGCACTCATTAAAACATTGTCAACTCCTTTTGCTTGATTTACTTTTTTAGTATCCATATCGCTAAAAATAACATTAAAAGATTCTCCTTCTAATTTAGTATTAGTAGCTGCTAACAATTCATTTAAATATTCTGAGGAAAAATTAGTAGGAAGTTTAGCATTTGAATAATGATGATGGATACCATTTGAAAACCAAACTCTTTTTAAATAGGTTTCAAAGCTTTTCCAATTTTCAGAAGTTTTATCTCCTTCATAGGTATTATAAACATTTTCCAAAGCTTTACGAATCGTAAGGTTATGTCGATAATTTTGATCCCAAATTATATCACGACCAGACAATCCTGCTTGTGTTAAATAATAAACTAACTTTTGTTCTTTTAAGGTTAAATTTTCCCAACCTGGTATTTGATACCTCAATACTTTTATATCTGCAAATTGCTCAACATTATGGTCAAAATTAGCAGGTTTTTCAATTCCAATTTGTTCCTTAGAAGAATCCGATGTATCTTTTTTATCTGCACATGACATTACAATCATAGCTGTTAGGAGCATACCTATTAAATACTTTTTTTTCATTTTGATAGTTTTATTTATTTGAAGAAAACAAAAATAACAAATAATACTTTAGAAATGGGACTATTAGAATAGGAGTTGTTTATAAATTGTAGCATAAAACTAAAACTTGACGCAATACAAGCGGTTATTTTTTAAAATAAAATAATCAATATAAATCATATATTAAATTCCCTTAAGTAAATTACTCAAGAGGATTTTTTATATTAGCTTTATAAAATGAGTATGTTAGAACTTATAAAGCTCTATGTAATGATTAATCACGAATAGCATTTGACCGATTTAATAAAATAACAAAGACATATGAAACAATTATTATTAGTTTTTCTCGGGGGTGGATTAGGGAGTTCTCTTCGTTATTGGATTGGTACTTATCTAAACAGTTATAAATCTGGAATTCCATACGGAACCTTTGCAGCTAATATCATTGGTAGTTTAATAATTGGTATGGTTCTCGGATTTTCTTTAAAAAACAATGGCGTATCAAGTAATACTATTTTATTTATAGCCACAGGCTTTTGTGGAGGCTTCACTACTTTTTCAGCTTTTGCATATGAAAATCACCTATTTTTAAAATCTGGTGATTTTATGAGTTTTGCTATTTATACCACCATAAGTTTTATTATTGGTTTCGCTGCAGTATTTTTCGGGATTTGGATTGTTAAATTTCTTTAATATTTATTATAATCTCTAACTCCAGCTTCAATCCTAACTAACAAGTCATTTTCCTCAGGAGGAACAGGGCAAGAATATCGATGACTGTATGCACAATAAGGATTGTAAGTTTTATTAAAATCAATAATTATAGAATTACCGTCTGGAATTTTTAAATCTAAATATTTTCCACCACCATAGGACCCATCTCCACTTGTTAGATCAGTATAAGGTAAAAACAAATAATCTTCATAACCTTCTTCTTTTTCATGATTCGTGCTTTGATAAATATTAAGTTTTAACTCTTTTTTATCCAGCATAAAAAAAGCCTCACCGTACTTAACATATTCGGGTAAACGATCAGTAGAAGTTTTCATTAAAAAAGGTTTTTCGTCTGGTGTTCTCACAAATTTAGCTTCAAAACGAAATTTTGTATTGATAGGATAAAATAACAAACCCTTAAATGTAATTTGATCTAAAGAATCTAAAATAGAAGTTTCAGGATCAAGAAATTCTTTATTTAATTCTTTTTGAGATTTTTTTATTTCTTTAATTATTTTCCTGTTGGATTGGGATAAAGCGATACAAGAAATAAATAACAAGAAAATTAAAGTTTTATATTTCATATAATTTTGTTTTTGTAATTGCAGTATTTTCAATAACATTCGAGAGTACAATTTGTGTTTTTGTTTCTCCATAGCTTATTAATTGATCTATAAATTGTTCTAAATGTCTCTGATTTGTTAACATTACTTCCATTACAATATTTTCATTTCCAGTAATTCGATAACAATTAAGAACTTCATCAAATGATTTAACTTTAGTTAAAAAAGGTTTTAATTTACCCATAAAGGCTCTTATGGTAATTATTGCTTTTAATTGATATCCTACCTCATAGGACGAAACTATAGTTTTGTAACCATTTATAATTCCAACATCTTCCATTTTTTTTATTCTTTCTGAAACTGCTGGAGAACTTATACCTACTATCCTTCCAATTTTGGCATTAGATTGTCTCGCGTTTTCTTGCAAGCATTTTAAAATTTTCCAATTCAAAGCATCTATTAACATAGTAAGGTATATTTAATAAAAAAACATTTATTTTAAAGCAAATATACAAAAACACATTAAATATTAAGGCTTAAGAGAATGAATAGTTGCTAATTTTGTTTAAAAGTTGTTATATTATATTAAAAATGAACTCTGTTAGAACAAATAATGAACCTATTTCTCCAATTCACAAAAAGGCGCTAGAAATATTGACACTTTCAAGTCAGATATCTAACTATTTAGTCCCAGATTTAGCCAACATTCAATCTAATGGATGTGAAGATCCAAACATTTATTTTACTGGTGATATTATTCAACAATCTAATTCTTTAGTTCCGGAGATAGTTCAAGCGGAAAGCAAATATTTTTCTGAAGAAAGACATCAACATCTTTTATCTATTTCCCACTTAACAAATGTATTAGATAAAAATTGTGACCGTTTAGAACTCATCAATAGCAATGGAAAAGATTTTCTTCCTTTGCTTCGAAACGAGTTAAAAAAGTTTAGAAAACTACAACACATTTGGATGTTGACATTGTAAGAGAACTATTTCCTTACATATTTCTTCGATACTGTCCACCTACCTCAAATAATGCTTTTGTAATTTGACCTAAAGTACAGGTTTTACAAACCTCCATTAAAGCTTCAAATATATTTTCATTATTAATTGCCTTATTTTGTAATTCAGTCAACAATGTAGAAGATTTATTTTTGGTTGACTTATGAATACTCTCTACTAAATTAATTTGATATTGTTTTTCTTTTTCAGTAGCTCTAATAACTTCTCCTGGAATAACTGTTGGAGAGCCCTTACTACTTAAAAAAGTATTGACGCCAATTATAGGAAACTCTCCGTTGTGTTTTAAAGTTTCATAATACAAACTCTCTTCTTGTATCATACTTCTTTGATACATGGTTTCCATAGCTCCTAAAACACCACCTCTTTCAGTAATTCTATCAAATTCTTTTAAAACTGCAGCTTCAACAAGATCGGTAAGCTCTTCTATAATAAAAGAACCTTGTATTGAATTTTCATTTTTTGCCAAGCCTAATTCCTTATTAATTATAAGTTGAATTGCCATTGCTCTGCGAACACTTTCTTCGGTTGGAGTCGTAATAGCTTCATCGTAAGCATTGGTATGCAAAGAGTTACAATTATCGTTAATCGCATATAGCGCTTGAAGTGTAGTTCTAATATCATTAAAGTCTATTTCTTGAGCATGTAAGGACCTTCCTGAAGTTTGAATATGATATTTTAACATTTGCGCTCTTGGATTCGCACCATATTTATGCTTCAATGCTTTTGCCCATATTTTACGAGCTACCCTCCCAATTACTGAATATTCTGGATCGATACCATTACTAAAAAAGAAAGATAAGTTAGGTCCAAATTTATTTATATCCATACCTCTTGAAAGATAATATTCTACATAAGTAAAACCGTTTGCTAAGGTAAATGCTAACTGAGTTATGGGATTAGCTCCAGCTTCTGCAATATGATAACCAGAAATTGAAACCGAATAAAAATTACGTACTTGCTTTTCAATAAAGTATTCTTGAACATCCCCCATTAACCTCAATGCAAATTCGGTAGAAAAAATACAGGTATTTTGAGCTTGATCTTCTTTTAAAATATCTGCTTGTACCGTTCCTCTAACTTGTTTAAGCGTATCAAACTTAATTTGATTGTATACATTTTCAGGCAAAACTAAATCTCCAGTTACTCCCAATAACATCAAGCCTAATCCATCGTTTCCTGAAGGTATTTCTCCTTGATAATTTGGACGTTCAATCCCTTTTTCTTTATATATTTCTATTATTTTATTTTCAACTGTAGTTTCAAGGTTTTTTTCTTTTATATACTTTTCACAATTTTGATCGATTGCGGCATTCATAAAGAAACCTAGAAGCATCGGCGCAGGACCATTAATCGTCATACTCACCGATGTCATCGCATGACTTAAATCAAATCCAGAATAAAGTTTTTTTGCATCGTCCAAACAACAAATAGAAACTCCAGCGTTACCTATTTTTCCATAAATATCAGGTCGCTTACCAGGATCATTCCCATAAAGAGTTACACTATCAAACGCCGTGGATAAGCGTTTAGCTGGCATCCCTAAACTTACATAGTGAAAACGCCTATTCGTTCTCTCTGGTCCACCTTCTCCAGCAAACATTCTTGTTGGATCTTCCCCAGAACGTTTAAAAGGATATAATCCTGATGTGTAAGGAAATTCTCCTGGAACATTTTCTTGTAAAACCCAATTTAATATGTCTCCCCAAGATTTGTACTTTGGTAGTGCAACTTTTGGTATTTGCACATGAGACAATGATTCTATGTGAGTTTCAATTTTAATTTCCTTGCCTCTTACCTTAAAGGAGTAAATAGATTCTTTATATCTATTTACCTTATCTGACCAACCAATAATTACTTCCCAGTTATAAGGATCGAAATCCATTTTGTTGCGATCAAACTCTTTAAGAAGCAATTCTAAAAATATTTTATCGTTGTCATTCTGAACTAAGCTAAGAATCTCCTCATGATTTAATCCAAATTTATTTAAATAAGATCTTTCTTTTTCTATAGAAATAATAGCAACAGCACAAATGGTTTTATAAATACCGTATAATTTTTGAGCGACTTCAACTTGAGCTAGTACCTTGGCATCATAACTTCTATTATTTTCTGAAATCTCAGATAAATAACGAACTCTTGCAGGTGGAATTATAAATATTTTTTCAGACATTACTTCTGAAATCTGATATTTTGAAATCAAGTCACTCCCCGTTTTATTAACCAACTTATCCATGACGGCTTTATAGAGTTGATTCATTCCTGGATCGTTAAATTGTGAAGCTATTGTACCGTAAACAGGCAATTGATCTTGTGGGATATCCCATAAATTATTATTTCGCATGTACTGTTTCTTGACATCACGCAAGGCATCTAAAGATCCTCGTTTGTCAAATTTATTGATAGCAACCAAGTCTGCAAAATCTAACATATCGATTTTCTCTAATTGAGTTGCAGCACCAAATTCTGGTGTCATCACATACAATGAAACATCACTATGCTCTAATATTTCTGTATCACTTTGACCAATTCCAGAGGTTTCTAAAATTATAATATCATATTCTGCAGCTTTTAAAACTTCGATAGCCTCAGACACATATTTAGACAATGCTAAATTACTTTGACGGGTTGCTAATGAACGCATGTACACCCTGTCAGAATTAATTGCATTCATGCGAATGCGATCTCCTAATAAAGCACCTCCAGTTTTTCTTTTGGAAGGATCAACAGAAATTAAACCAATTGTTTTCTCCGGGAAATCAATTAAAAAACGCCTTACCAACTCATCCACTAAAGATGATTTACCAGAACCACCAGTCCCCGTTATCCCTAGGACTGGAATTGTTGATTTCTTATTTTTTTCATGAATAATTGCCAGTGCTTCTTTTGCGACTTTAGGAAAATTTTCGGCAGCAGAAATAACTCTTGCAATCGCCCCTGAATCTTTTTTTGAAAGTCTAGAAACTTCAGTGTTCAATTCATCACCGATTGGAAAATCAGATTTTTCTATTAAATCGTTAATCATCCCCTGTAATCCGAGATCTCTACCATCGTCTGGTGAATAGATTCGAGTAATTCCATAATCTTGTAATTCTTTAATTTCAGAGGGAAGAATTACACCGCCACCGCCACCAAATATTTTTACATGCCCTGCTCCTCTTTCTTTAAGTAAATCGAACATATATTTAAAATATTCATTATGGCCTCCCTGGTATGAGGTTAATGCAATCGCATTAGCATCTTCTTGTATTGCCGTGTTTACAACCTCTTCAACACTTCTATCGTGACCTAAATGAATAACCTCAACACCTGTTGCCTGTATAATTCGACGCATAATATTAATTGCCGCATCATGTCCATCAAACAATGAGGCAGCAGTAACAATTCTTACTTTGTATTTAGGTTGATAAGGGGTAATCTGATGCATAGCGTGTAATTAAAGTTTACAGGCTGCAAATTTACAAAAAATGAAGATGATACTAAGATAGCTGTTAAAAAAAGAAAAAAGAATTAAAAATAAATGCTTATTGCATCAACATTTTAGAGCTGATAATTGCGAATTAAACCTAATGTAAAGTTTTAAAATATGAAAAAGCATCTATGAGTCTTGAACCATACCAACTAAAGTATTCTCCGTTGACCAAAATAACGTCTTTTCCAGTAGATTCGCGAAGTTCTTGAATGTGTTTTTCTTTAAAAGGAAATGGTTCTGAAGAAAGTAGAATTTTATCTGCATTACTAAGCGCTTCAAGTAATACCTCAGGATACCTAGAAGTCGAATTAACAGCAGTGTTTTTGAACTTATTTAACAATAATAAATTATTGATAAAAGTTTGATTTCCTGCGACCATATACGGGTTTTTCCAGATTAGATAAGCAACTTTAATCGTTGGTTTTGTTTTTATAAAAACTTCAAAATCTTTTTTTCTTGAAGATATTTGTGAAACTATAGAAACTGCTTTTTCTGAAACATCAAATAATTCTCCCAATAAAACTATCATTTCAAGAGCATCTTCTAGTGTATAAATATCACTAATCCAAACTGGGGCAACACTGCTTAATTGATCTACAATTTCTTTTGTATTTTCTTCTTTGTTACAAATAATAATATCTGGATGGAGTGCTTCAACTTTTTTAAGATGTATTTTTTTTGTACCACCAACGATGGTGATGTTTTTTAGAATTTCTTTTGGATGTACACAAAACTTAGTAACACCGATGATATTTTTTTCAAGACCTAAAGCTACCAATAACTCTGTTTGAGACGGGACTAAAGATATAATTCGCCTTGGATGTGAATTAAAGAAAAGGACACGATTAAGTTGGTCTACTATTTTCATATAAAATAGCCTTCATTTGTTTTTGTAAAACTTCTGCTTCGCGGGCAGCAGCTTCGGCAAAATCTAATTGATTAGAGGCATAAATAATACCCCTTGAAGAATTGATAAGCAAACCTACATCTTTATTCATTCCATATTTACAAACATCCTGCATATTACCTCCCTGTACTCCTACTCCAGGAACTAAGAGAAAACTATTTGGAACAATGTTTCTTATTTCTTTAAAATATTTAGCTTTTGTAGCTCCAACCACGTACATTAATTGATCACTATGCTCCCATGATTTGGAAGTTTTTAGAATCTTTTTATACAGTTCTTCATTATCAATTATTTGAGTTTGAAAATCGAATGCTCCTTTATTTGATGTTAAGGCTAATAATATGGTATGCTTTTCTTTAAAAGATAAAAATGGTTCTACAGAATCTTTTCCCATATAAGGAGCAACCGTAATAGCATCAAAGCCTAAATCCTCTAGAAATGCTCTAGCATACATCGCAGAGGTATTACCAATATCTCCACGTTTTGCATCAGCGATGGTAAATATTTCTGGATGATTAATATTTAAATATTCAATAGTCTTTTTTAAAGCCTTCCATCCTTTAATTCCATAGGCTTCATAAAATGCAGTATTTGGTTTATAAGCAACCGCTAAATGATGAGTGGCATCAATTATTGCTTTATTAAAAGTAAAAATTGGGTCTTCCCCTTCTAATAAATGTTTTGGAATTTTATTTAAATCCACGTCCAAACCAATACAAAGGAAAGAATCCTTTTTTCGAATTTCGGAAATTAGATGGTCATTTGTCATTACTTAGATTAAAAAGTTTCTCCTGATTCTTTTAACTTTTCGGTATTGTTCACCAGCTGTAATTCATCAATTATTTTTTGAATATCACCATTTATGATATTACCCAAATCGTATAATGTTAGATTAATCCTATGATCAGTAACTCTACCTTGAGAATAATTATAAGTTCTAATTTTAGCACTACGATCTCCACTTGTTACCATAGAACCTCTTTTTAAAGCATCTTCTGCTTGTTTTTTAGCCAACTCGAGATCATACAATCTAGAACGAAGTACTTTAAACGCTTTCTCTTTATTTTTATGTTGAGATTTTTGGTCTTGGCATTGTGCTACTAATCCAGTTGGAACATGTGTTAAACGAACTGCTGAATAGGTAGTATTTACCGATTGACCACCAGGTCCAGAAGAACAAAAATAATCAACTCTTACATCTTTCATTTCTATTTGCACATCAAATTCTTCGGCTTCAGGGAACACCATAACAGTTGCCGCACTTGTATGAACCCTACCCTGCGTTTCAGTTTGTGGAACTCTTTGAACACGGTGTACCCCAGCTTCAAATTTTAATACACCATATACATCATCTCCATTAATTTCAAGCTGAATTTCTTTAAAACCACCACTTGTACCTTCACTAAAGTCTACTACACTCGTTTTCCAACCTCTCCCTTCACAGTACTTTGTGTACATTCTAAAAAGATCACCTGCAAAAATACTAGCTTCATCTCCACCAGTACCAGCTCTAATCTCCATTACTGCATTTTTTGCATCTTCTGGATCCTTAGGTATTAATAAAAATTTTATTTCTTCCTCTAATTGAGGAATTCTATTTTTGGCATCGTCCATCTCCATTTTTGCCATTTCAACCATTTCGGCATCACTGCCGTCAGAAATAATTTCTTCAGCTTCATTAATATTATCGTTTAACGTAACATATTCTTCACGTTTATCCATTAATAATCTTAAATCTTTATATTCTTTATTTAATTGAATATACCTTGGTTGGTCTGAAATTATACTTGGCTGAATAATTAAATCACTTACCTCATCAAAGCGTTGTTTTACTATTTGAAGTTTTTCTAACATAAAATTTTATTGTCTTACAAATTTACAATCTTTCTAATTACTTAAGTAAACAGAATAGAAAAAACTAAATTCTTCTTTTCTAAAAGATATTTTTTTAATAAAAAAACTTTCCAAATTCACTTTTAATAGTCAACTTTTTTGTTTTAGAAGCTTCTACCCTTCCAACAATCTTTGCATCTACATTAAATGATTTAGAAATCTCGATGATATCATCTGCTATTTGTTGTGGAACATACAATTCCATGCGATGACCCATATTAAATACCTGGTACATCTCTTTCCAATCGGTCTTACTTTGGGCTTGTATTAATTTAAATAAAGGAGGAACTCCAAATAAATTATCTTTTATAATATGAAGTTTTTTTACAAAATGAAGAATTTTAGTTTGAGCCCCACCACTACAATGAACCATACCATGTATTTCTTTATTGGTATATTTTGAAAGTATGCTTTTTATAATAGGAGAATAGGTACGCGTAGGTGATAAAACCAATTTTCCTGCATTTAAATCAGAACCATCGACTAAATCAGTTAACTTTTTAGATCCTGAATACACCAAGTCTTCTGGCACTTCTTGATCAAAACTTTCCGGATATTTAGTAGCTAAATATTTTTCAAAAACATCATGACGAGCAGAAGTAAGTCCGTTACTTCCCATACCACCATTGTATTCTGTTTCATAAGAAGCTTGACCAAATGACTCCAATCCAACTATTACATCTCCAGCTTTAATAGTTGAATTATCAATTACATCTGTACGTTTCATTCGAGCTGTTACTGTAGAGTCAACGATAATAGTTCTTACTAAATCTCCAACATCTGCAGTTTCTCCTCCTGTAGAATGAATAGTTACTCCAAATTCTTTTAAGTCTTTTAATAATTCTTCAGATCCATTTATTATTGCAGAAATAACTTCACCTGGTATTTTATTTTTATTCCTTCCTATGGTAGAAGAAAGCATAATATTATTTGTTGCACCCACACATAATAAATCATCAATATTCATAATTAAAGCATCTTGTGCAATGCCTTTCCAAACAGATAGATCTCCTGTTTCCTTCCAATACATATAAGCTAAGGAAGATTTTGTTCCAGCACCATCTGCATGCATTACTATACAATAATCTTTATCACCTGTTAAATAATCCGGTACGATTTTACAAAATGCTTGAGGGAATAATCCTTTATCAACATTTTTAATAGCGTTGTGTACATCCTCTTTTGATGCAGAAACACCTCTTTGCGCATATCTCTTTGAAATTTCTTGGTTCATTATAATAGCTTAGTTTGCAAAAGTAAGCAATAAAAAAAAGCCCACAAAAGTGAGCTTTTTTTTATTTATTTATTTTATTCTATTCAGAATCTGGCATAAATGCATTCGTATAGAGTTCTAATCTGGTATTTGTGTCATTATCATCATTTGTAAATATTTCTACTTCGTAAACATTCTTTTGTGAAATTCCATCATTTGATGTATTTGTAAAAACTACAAAAGCCTCATTGGGCGAAAAAACAGGTTCTAAATCATTGGTACCTGCTGGTTTGTTATCAGAAACATCATATGTTATATCAGAATCCCAATCATAAACAAAAATACGAGAGTCCAATCTTCTATAACTTATATTTTGAAACTCCGATACATCATAACTATATAGTACTCTTTTATTAGTAACCGATATATTTAATCCACTAGCAGCACCAGGTGCACCTGATATCACAGTATCCAAAATATTACCACTAAAATCTATAGTAAAAATAGATACATTATATCCATCAAGGTTGTTTGTTTTTAAAGCAATAATATTAGCTGTTTCACTTGCATCTACTTCAGAAATAAGTGAACCGTCTGTTGTTTGATAAACTAATTCTAAACCTTGACCATTGGAATTAATCCTATACAATTTATCTAATTGTGGAAAATAAATTTTATCACTAGTAGGTGGCCATGAAAAATTAATTTCATTAAGATTAAATCCGTTTGGTTTTACTGATGAAGTTACCCTAACTTTATCAGAACCATCTCTTTTCACTGTATAAATATCAACTGCTGCTCCGTCAGACTGCAAAAATGCGATTCTATTCGCAGCAACATTTCTTCTTGGTCTATAACTATTTAAATCTGTTGAAGTAAGTTGAAATTCATTTCCTGAATCGTCTGATGAAAATATTACATTATTCCCATTTATTGTGCGAACGAATAAAAATCTATTATCAACATTTGCATTAATCACTGAGAAAGTTCCAAAAGGACTTAATACAGGACTATTAATATTATCAGTAGCAGTTACCTGCCAAAAGTATTGAACACCTAGTTGAAGTTGAGAATATGTAAATATATTTTCAGTGATATCTTCAAAAATTAAAACGTCCTGATTTTGATCGTTTCTTAGTTCTAAAGTATAAGTTATAGGATCACCTTCTAGGTCTACACTCAAAAATTCAAAAACGACCTCAGTGCTCTGTAATACTTGGTTTTGGGTAGGTGCGACCAATAGAGGAGTCGTTGGTGGTTTATTATTAGCGGTTGAAGGTTGTAATTCAAAAATTACATTTACAACTGAATTCTCTAAAACGTTTGTTAACTCTAATCCAGAGATAAAATCATCTTTTCTGGCTTGGACGGCATACTCGCCATAGGGTACATTCTCAATAGTAAAATTACCAATACTATCAGTAAAAACAGTACTAGTGATTGGTTGAGTTGATACCCTTGTGTTTGGAATTGGCACATTTGCGCCTTCAGACACAACTTTTCCTTCTATTGTACCGTAGTTAAATTCTCCTATTCTATCTTCATTACAAGAAGATAAAAGAATAATAAATACTGCAATCAACTTAAAATATGTTCTATTTAGTATCATTATCGGTTGGTTTATAGTTTTTATAATTATTCGTTTTTTTAAGCCCAAATCGGTAGTTGAGCCCTAATGCAAAATTGTAAAAATAATCATTTCTTCTTCCTTGGACTTGAGTATCAATTTCGTCTGTAAATGACACATCCCATTCTGCATTTAGGTTAAAAGAAATTCGTTCTGACACATTATATTCTAAACCAGCTCCAAATTTCATGATAAAATATAAGTTAGAATGAATAAAGTACAAGGGTTCGTCATCTTCAAGGTATATCATAACACCGGGGCCTCCAAATAAATATGGCGAAAGTTTATCATGAGGTAGAATATTATATTCCACTACAAAACTTTCACTTAACCACCAATCATCAATAGCTGGTGTAGAATTTAATTTAAATATTTGGCTGTCTAATCCTAGACTTAATTCTGGTAACACACGGTATTTATAATAGATACCACCTTTAAAATCCAATACAGAGGTATTATAATCACCATCCATTAAAGAAAGTCCAAAGTTGAAATTAATCACACTTTTATAATCATGGTCTAAATATTCTCTTTCGTATAATTCAGTAGATTCTTCTTGATTAGTTTCTAAAACATATTGATCTACAATCTCTTTATTTTTTTCTTGACCCTCTGCTGTTGACCAAAGTTGATCTTGAATACCTTCTATAATTAACATTTTAACAGCTTTTTCGATGGCTGCTTGCACTGCTAACTGAGTAGGTTCATTTTTGGTGAATCCCATCTCAACTTCAAGTAATTCTTGAAAATTAACATATTTAAATACACCTGCATCAAGCGCTTGTGATAATATTGTTTTCGAGACATTTACTGTTTTTAACACTTCACCTGTTGAAGTTGAAATAGCTCTTAAATAAACTGTAATTCTATCTTGACGGTATTTTGTTGAACCACCGGTTCCAAAATACCTCACTCCAACACCACCCGTTAATATATTAGTATCATAGGAGATTACTCCACCTTCTAATAATATTCCTGCAAATAAAAGTGGATCAAGCCTTTGAGATGTTTTTCCACTTTGAGCTTGGTATTCCTCTCTAGTACTTCTAATAATATTTCGTTCATTTAACAGATTACCGAGATTTTCTCGTTCAATAGGTTTGAACCATTTTGAGTCCTCCAAGGCTTTTATTAGAATAGTTGTTGCTCCCTGAGTAACAGCAGTACTAAATGAACTAACATTTTCTATGGCTTTATACTGCCCTGTTTGGTCTTTAAAATTATAAACACCAACTACAATTGGAGCCGCAGGTTCTGGTAAGTTTTTTAATATTTTAGTTTGTTCTGTTAACTCTCCTGATCTGGCACTTTGTGGTCCAGTAGGTTGATTAAAAGCTCCACCACAACTTAATAAAAGTAATGGGATAGAAGCTATCATGAGTATTCTTAAATAATTTATCATATAAATCATTTTAATTAGGTATTATGATTTGTGATTGTTCCCCTGTTGCAGCATTCAGTATGTTAATGATTAAACCATCAAGACCTTCAATGACTTCATATTCTAAATTACCATTTGAAGAAGTACCTTGTGTTGTAGGTAAACCATTTAGATTTTGACCTAATAAATTTTCGCCAAATAATGATTCTCCTTCTAAAAAATCAAAATCTAAACCATCTAAACCAAAGCCTTCATCATCTTTAAATTTATTTTGGGATTCTGCTGAACTTAGCATCCAAGCGTAATTAAATTCACTTCCCCCAAAAGCAGGATTTATTGGAGTATATACTAATTGCTGACCGTAACTATAGGCTGAAGCAATTAAAAAAATAGTAAGTATAATAGATTTCATAATATAATTTTAATAAAGTTTAATTTTA